>Ga0307515_10008993_pt1 | contig 19403 bp, 2 predicted proteins | sample 17_EM_MG_FD_194513 | JGI IMG/M metagenome (GOLD analysis project Ga0307515, IMG submission 194513) | Populus trichocarpa ectomycorrhiza microbial communities from riparian zone in the Pacific Northwest, United States - 17_EM | ecosystem: Host-associated > Plants > Roots > Unclassified | place...
AGTCGTTTATAAGTAGTTACTACTACCTCCGTGTAAAATCTTCTTATTATACCTTCTTAGTCTTACTTATAAATAACTAAAATCGTTTTATATTAAACTTATGTTTAAATATAAGCCTAAAAGCTTTTTAACTCGTGAGATTGCTATATAGGTTAGCCCGGCTGTTTTATTCTTTTCCTTAACATCTAAAACTACCTAGTTAAGTATTAGGCCCTAGCTTTTATATACAATAAAAGTAAAAGCTAGAGTAATTAGAAATTAACGCCGTAAGTAAGAGCCTTTTATACCCTCCTACTTATAAAGCACGGAAAATATAGGGACGACTTTCTTACTATTCTGCCGAGTAAATAGGGTAGGTCCGTTATACTTATTTATTATAATTAATAGTAACTAAGGCTAATCCTTTTTAATATCCGCGTGTCCCTTCTATATAATATCTTTAATTATATTAGTAGTACCGTTTACTAAGCCTAGTTTAAGCTAGATATTCTATATTAGTATTACTTTCGCGCCAATATATAGGGCTAGATTCTCTATAGTATCGCACTAATTAGAAGTGACTTTCTGTATACCTACACCAGTATTAACTAACTTAATAGCCACTACTAGCTGTAAAAGGTCGCGAAGCTAAGTAGTGTTATACTTACCTATAGTAGCGCGTATACTATATAGCCGAATTGCGTTATTAAAGCCCGCAACCTTATTAGTAGATAGGCCCTGCTTATACCTAGTTAAAAGAAGCTTTTAGGTTAATTTACTTATAGAATTACTATATAGCTTTATAAGGGCAGTCCTAAATACAAAGCTCTTAGCGTTATTACCACCCTGCCGTATAACTTAATCTAGAACAGCAGTTTGGTTAATTGCCTTATAGGCTTTTTTTCTATAGCTAGCGAGCTTTAATAGCCTAGCGGGTAGATTGCTATATAAGGCCGCCTAATTTATAGGGGGAAGCTAATAGAAATTACCTACTAGCAAGATGTTTAAGCCTCTAAAGTAGTTGTTGTTATATATAGGGTAGATCTAATAGAGGTAGCGATTAATCTAGGCTAGATATACTTACCCGATTATAGATTTCTCGTTAAGGACGAGATAGTAAATATCCTTAAAAGCCTATTATAGAGGTATAAAACTAGTAGTAGGCAAGTCTTTAAACGGGCGATTTACTGGCAACCTTAATAAATTATATATAGTTCTGCCGTTAATATTAAAGGTAGCTACCCTAGTAGGGGCCGCTTAAGCTAATGGCATTGGCTTGCTATTAGCCCTTACTATATTATAGAGCGTAGTAGAGAGGATAGTAATAAGATATAATTTGCCAGTTCCTACCTCTCTATTAACGTTAATCCGTAGTAGGAAGGGGCTAACGCCTACTTAGATCTGCCTATAGTAATTAACTATAACGTTATAGATATAACGCTAACCTAGTTATAAGGAGGACGGAGTTACTATTTAGGATAGGCGGCTCTATAGTAAAGGCTATAGCTATACTTCCTGCTAATAAGTCCTCTTATTAAGCTACGGGTACGTACCCTAATACGTACTCCAGTTGTAGTTATAATTAAGCTCCCTATTACTAAGCCTATTAGGATCCTTAATTTTAACTTTATTAGTATTTTAAACGCGGGCATATAGGGCCTTAAAGGACTAGTATAGCTCTAAGTTATTTATAAAATCGCCCTTAAACTTATTAATATTATTAGTAGTTTCGCAACCTTCCTCTAGTTTTTAATTATAAAAGTAGTTAGGCGGGTGCTAATAAGAGTTAATATAAGCCTAATAGGAAGCTATATAATTAGGGGCCCCAAATCTATTAGTATAAGTAGCCACTTCCTTATACTCCCTCTATAGATAATAAAGAATAAGCTTTATACGGTAGAACTTAGGATACTACAGATAGGAAGGATCGCCTTTATATTGCGGAAAGTACGATATAACTTAAGGCCTTGCTCTTAGTTAACGCTTATAAATAGAGTAATTAAAATAAAGTAGAAAATTAAGGAAAGTAATATCCTCTACCCTATCTAGGCGGCGCTTATATTTCTTATAGTTAAACAGTCTATACCCTCTTAGTTGCCTATCCTTAAGCTTATATATAGCGCTTTAATTATCCTCCTAGCGGTAGTCTAAAGTTACTATATTTCTTAAGCCTTCGGAAAGGGGAATGTTAAGAAGTAGATAGTATACCTTCTACGCTAACTAATCGCGTTTAGCAATAAGCTTATTTATAAACTTAGCTACTACTAAACTAAAGGCATAAAGACTGTTAGCGTGCGGCTATACTAATTAGAGTAACTCCTAGTAGGAAGTTAACCTCTTCTCTTCCTTACTGTAATATTTGCCTATATAGTTAATAATTACTAATATACTTATAGCGGGCGACGTATTAATATTTGCTATTTACGCCAGTATTATAGCTGCATTATAGCTATTAAAAAGCTTATTATTACGCTATAAATAGAACGTTTAGTAATATAAATTTTAATCCTTTAATACAGCGGCCTTATTATAGAGAGAGCGTAGAAAGTAGAAGCGGCACTCCTTTACTCTAGCGGAGCCTTTCTTTAATCTTAAGCAGTAAGACTTAATGTAATTACGGTGCCGTTAAAATCGATTAAGGTAGGCGGTAAGAAGCTTATTAGTATTAAGCTATTCTTTATAGCTAAGAGTAGAAGGATATTAAAGATTAGGAGGCCTAGATTAATTAGGATTTATTATAGATATAAAAGCAGCCTGGTACTTAGCAAAAGCTACCCTTAATTCACCAGTTAATAGATCTAGCTTTAGGGCTATTAAACTCTATAAGAAGCTATATATATAGCCGCTACCTTACACCTACCACTTATATTAGGACTAAAAGTTAGTGCTATTAAATAGACCTATAAGTATATGCTTTCTAAATAGATTAAAGCGGCGATATAGCCAGTAAGCAGCAATATGTGGATTATTATTAAGATTCCAAAAAGCAATCTGGTAGTGTTAAGCCTTATTAATAGCCTTATATTCCTTAAATAGAGGTATATAAGAGTGTAGATTATACTAATATAGATTAGCCGCGCTAAGTGTAAAGAATAGAGACCCGCTTTTAATATTTTTAGTATAAGCTATAAGCTTATTTCTCTTCTACTTTTAGTAGGGCCTAGTGCCTTTAAGCTTCCGTATATACCATATAATCTTATTTAGAACCTAGTTACCCCTATTACTATTTATAAGATTACTAAGCTTATCTAAAGATAGACTATTTTTATTTAATTGGCCGCAAAGAAAGTAGGTGGCGTTAAGGGCTTACTCTCTTATAATCCAATTAAATACATAGTAGCGAAATAAGGGGTGGCGGCCGAACTAACCGTCCTAATACTTAAGCATATGCTTGGCGTACGCAGCTAGGGTAACTATACGGCTTCGTAGTATATTAAAATCGGCTTTACTATAAGGAAATAGAGTAGGAAAGGCGCCGCGCATAATAATGCTAGCTAATCGTTTAGAGAGAGGTATTTGTCGCATAGTAGGAACATTTAGGCCCGCTTATAGGTCTTACTAGTATTAAACCTCGTAACCTAAAATCTCTAATTTGTTAAGGTTAGGCACTAGATTAGGAACCAAAGTATTTAGTATATTGTTATTAAATTCGCCGTTTAGTATATTACTGCCAAGCTTAGCAGGTAGAGGATTAGCAGGAGAACGTTATATAGGAGTAGTAAGGTAAGCTGTCGGGTTACTAGAATCTAACTCTAACTTATTAATATAAGGTAGCTAATCTAATATAAAGCCATTTTTGGGTAAGCTAGTAAGCTAGGTGCTATATATTTTAACATCGCGATAATTAGGATAATTGGCCTTTAGAAAGTAAAGCCATAGTTCTATAGCAGAACGCCTTATAGTATACCGCTTAGTAAACCGCCGACTTAGGTATTAGCTACCCTTTACTACTATAGGCCTTACGACCAGTATATTAAGTTTAGTAGGTAGCCATAGTAGCTACCTCTAAGTCTTTAGTATATTTTAGCTAAAGCAGCAAATATAGCTAGTATAGCGATATTGCTGGCCGCGTACACGCATAACTTGCAGATAAATGTATACGCGCGTAATTAGAAGCTCCTCTACCGCGGTAAGTATAGGTAGGAAGTTAGAAATAGGCCTTAGATTAAGCCCGTTGCTTTTACTAAATAGGGAAGAAAGGGTTAGATCTTTAAGGCTATCGGCGTCCTTAATGCAGGCTTTATATATACCTATATTATTACCCTCTGTAGCTAGGCCTATTTAGAACTACCGCTCTTTATAATAACTGCGCATCTCTATACATTTAGCCTATAGTATACTTCTAAACTTCTTAATTCGCTCCTAATTAATAGCCAAAATAGGTAGTAGTGTAGCCGTAGTTAGAGCTTACCGTAAGAGAGCTTGCTATAAGGGAGCTTGCTATAAGGAAGGTGGTATTAGCGGTAGAGTAGGTATAGGAGCTAGTTCTAGTAAGGACGTATTTAGGTTATTTAGAGTGTCTCTTCTACTATATAGAGCTTTATCTATGGTATATAGCGGAGAAGTAGACGAGTAAGCTTTACCCTACTAACTAAGAATGCGGTGCTCCTATTATATTGCTATAATTATCTTCCGCCGTTAAGCTGTTTTAGGGGTATTTTAACTATTCTGGCTATAAGGCAGGAAGGCGTTCTTAGGGTCGTTTTTAGGTTAAGTAGTTCGCTAGCGCCTTGTAGAATGATTCTTAGTAGTAGGCCTTAGCCCTATAAGAGCTTTCCGCTTTCTTAAACTAGATATAGATTTTTAGGAAAGTAGAAGTAGAAGTAATATATAAGGGAAAACGCGCCTTTAACTAATATAACTAGTATAGCTTTAAAAGCTTTTTTAATGGGCTATTTTTAATAAAGTTAATATAGGGCTTGTAAATATAGCACTTTCTATACTTAATTATAGTAGGCTCCGCCGTATTTATGGTATATATAGTAGTGTTAATTAAGGTATAAATAAAAAGGAGTACTAAGATATTTTAATGTTCTAATATTTTGATGTTTATTACGTAGATTCTGCTATAACTTACCGCACGCACTTTTTTTCTAACTAATTAGAAGCCGGCTTGGCGGGGTTTAAAAATTTAAATATCTAACTACTTAAAAGTATAGACTACTCGTACCTTAGGTTAATAATATTTTATAACAAACTATACTTAAAGAGGCTTAGTAGTATTTTGTCAGATAATCTATATTCTCTATAGCGTAGGATATGCACGAGTCACGTATACGGGTCACGTATATTATAAATATCTTCGTCTAAGCCTAGGGGCCCTAGGTTAATTAACAATTAAGACACTATTAAGATTATTAATTAATTAACCCATTTTATTAATAAATAGCTCTATATAAGTTATCTAATAGTTATAAGCCCGGTCCACCGACTTAAGAAGCTATTTAGCTATTACTCAATTATTTAAAGAAATTCTACCTTATCGTCAGACTCTGACACCTTATTATCACAAGACGACCCTAATTGAAATCCTACCTCAATTGTCACAAGACGAGATTCCATGAGATTCCACCTCAATTGTTAAAGGACGATCCTAACAACAAGGACGATCCTGACGATAAGGACGATCCTGCGACAAGGACGATCCTAACGACAAATTCCATCTTAATTCCCATCTGCCTATTAGTTAAATAACTCCACCAACGTCGAGTTCGTCTACTACAATTATCCTTAATAAGCAAGAAGACTGGGAATAATAGCTATAGTAACTATAAGCCCTTACGGACAAACAAATTTAGGCCTATGTTGACCTAGATAATATAGCACCTTAACAAGGTCTACTATAAGAACTAGCCTATTTAGAAGTTATAGATTTTAATAAGAATGTAACCTTATATATATAGCTCTTAACGAATTAATAGAGGGCGTATAAGAATAGTAGACGATACTATAACTAGGATATAAAGTACTTCCTAAAATAGAAAGAGCATCTATAATAAATACGCACCTAAATTATAACTACAGTATTAATTTAGAAGAAGCTACTACTTAACCCTTTTTTAATAGTTAAAGAATAGCTATCCTAATTAAAGGAGAACATAGAACCTACCTTATTATTTATTAGGAAGAAGGTATAACACTAATATATAGAAGCCCTTAAGGGGTTTAAATACTTATTAAAATTTAATTAGTGGTTAGATTAATAAGAATATATAATAGTACTAGGAGAGAAGTATAAGATCCTTTAAATATCTAATAAAATCTAGCTTTAAAATTTAGCAGAAGTTATTTAACCTTCTAGCGACGCCTACTATATAAAGTATACTACTAAGCTAAATAACCTGTAGAAGTTAAGATCTTCTAAATATTATAGAGTAGTAAAGAAGCTGCAAAAAGGACTTAGAACACCCTTAAAAAAAGCTAATACTACTATAAGAGGGAGTACCTTTAATGCAGACTTCGTAGAGTAAGCTATTAAGGATTACTCTAATACTACTAAAGGTTTATAAAGAGGAAGAGCCTTAGTATATAATAAACGCTTAAAGAAAGCTAGGACACTAGTAGATAAGGAGACGTCCTATAAAAAGCTAATACTTAAGTGCTTAGCGTACGGAATATAAAGACACTCTCTATAGGACTATTAGTGTTTATTTAAAAATAAAAGACCTATAGAAGTTATAATAGGAGATGCGCGCATTAATAGGGCACTAAAGAAGGTAGAAAAAAAATAAGAATCTTACTAACTAAGTTATAAAGATTAGACTTAAAGAATAAAAAGATAAGGCTTAATAATAATAGGATAAAAGTTAGGAAGTTAAGATTAAGGGAGAAGCTAATATAATATTCCTAAAATTATATTATATAGGTTAAATCTATCTACTAAAGCTATTAACTATTCTTAACTTAGGAACTACTCTCTATATCTTTAATAACTGTCGGTATATATGCTTTAATCAACGTGTATAAATATCACTGTATTGCGATACGTATGCGGTGTTGGTTGTTAGATAATTATTGTTTAAGTAAGGGGTTACTCTAAGGTCAGATTAGCTAGTCTCGCTTTATGGTCTTATAATCACATTATATAACTAATATTCCGACACTAAAGCAACTCTAAAAAGAAGGCTAATCTATACTCTAAAATTAAGTCTACTTTTAGACTATTTATAGCATATATGTAATAACTAGCTCTTCCATCCATAATATATAATAGCTTCTCCGTAAGGGTCGCTAAGGCGCTAGTAGTAAGCAAGCCAATAGCGATTTTCTATACCGGGCATAGAAAATCCTAATTAGTTAGTAGGAGTTAGGGTCCGCAGAATATAGTAGCTAGTGCCCTAGTACCGTTATAATCCTAGTTATATAACGCTAAGCCAAATCTAAGTTCGTTTATTTAACCCACCCTATAGCCCGTAATTTGACTTAATTTATGTTAATAAGCTATAATAGTGCTATATAGGGCTTACCCTTTATTATAGTGTCCGTAGGGTTAGTATCTCTATTAATCTATTTAACCTTTATAATCTGTCTTCGCTTATAGGCTTACCGGAGGCACATTACATTGATTATAAGGCGCTTTTCTTAGGTGGTCCCTAATTGTACAAGGCAATTATATAAGGACTTAGAATCGGTGTAGAGTACAAGTAGGAGGTTAACCCATAAGATTTTATCCGTAGTAGACTTAATTGCGGCGCCGATATTAAAGCTATAGGCTATACCATAGAGTTTAGAGGCTAATACGCTCTAAGTAACTCTTTTACACTTAACTAAACTCTAATAAACAATATTGGCCTTCTTTATGGCGTTAGCTAGTATAATAACGTACCCAATCTATAAAGAGAGGTCCTTATTATTGGCGAAGGAAGCGTCTGTAAATACTAGGAGTTATAAAGTATTAATATCCAGCTTAATAAACTTTAAGCCTCTATTTACGTTCTTAATCTACTAACTTAATTACTTATTAAGGCTTTTTATATCGTCTTTAACTGGGTTAATTACCTAGGTAGCAAAAGATAAATTAAATAAGGCCTCTAGTTAATAAACAGAGGCGATATATATACCTCTAGCATATTAGGCGATATACTGGTCTTTTAGTATTAGAGTATAAGCAGCTTCTCTTAGGCTGGTACTTATAGCTAGTTTAGTGCTAATTAGGCTAAGGTTTTTATATTACCGTTCCTAGGTAAGGGTAATTCTGTCCAAAATAAGTTAAATAAGGCTACTATTAAATTTAAGGGGTGTATTAACCATAAGTTGCTTACGCTCCTTAGCTATAAACTTTACCTTATATAGCTTATTCTGCTCTACCTTTATAAAGGTCTCGTCTGCTAAAAATAGAGTATTATTGGTCTGTAGGCCTATAATACCAAAGGGTTTATTACTTTAGAGAAGGTAAGAGTTATATATAGATTAGTCTATATATAGCTGCTATATATGGTGCGAATAGTAGGTCTTAAACTAGTAGTTACCAGCTTCTAGTACTCCGTATAGAGGCTTAAGCACCTTTAAGACCGTATCCTTACCAATTTTAAGTTCGCTCTATAGTTCGCGGGGTAGGCGTACGTAAAATTCACGATTTAGGTTCATAGTAGACTGTACATAGGCTTATAATATATCCCGCAAATAGAGGCTATATAGCCCTATAGCAGCTATGCATAGGATAAGTCGCTAGCTAACTCGCTAAATAGTTAGTAACTAAGTTAATATAAGCTCTTTCTCCTAGTCGTTATACGCCTGTATGACTAGTTGAGACTTTTTAAAGGCCTTATTAGTACCTAGGTTCTTAATCTCGTCTATAAAGTGTGAGTTAAAGAGTTATATACCTTAGGGTACGGTTGCGAGCTTTATAATCTTAAATACTCCTTTCTTAAGTAGATTAGTAAGTTCCTTTTGACGGGAGGCGCTAAATTAAGTAGCGTCATCTTGTAAGTAGATTATAATATCTACTATAGCTATAAGTAGGGGGTACTTATATAGGCGACCTTAACCTCGCTTTAGTACTAGTTAAGGGGTAGCTTCCTAAAGTAGAGGTATAGATTTGTTAATTCGCGCGGGTTTTACGTGCTCTATAGCGTTATAGAGAGTAGGCTCCTTAGTTAGTTCTAGTTATAAATATAGTTTTATAACCGTAGATTGAAAAGATATAGGTCTACTTAGTAACTTAACCGTATATATTTCTCCTTTAACCGTAAGCAGGTTATATAGTCCGTCCTAGTGTCTAACTTAACCCGTATTTCCTTCTCTCTATACTAAAATAGATAAGTTTAGTAGTAAGTTGTGTACCGCATTAGTTTTAGGTCCGTTACGCATATTTAGGGCGTTTGCGATTTAACGTTTAGCTTATAGTTTCTGAATTTCTACTATAGCCTTCTTAATTACATTTGCTCGCTATGTTACTAACGGCGATAGTGCGTCTAATTTAACTATTTGAGGGTATGCGCCGAATACTAATAGTATAGGAACTAATCTATTAGGGCCAGCGGTGTTATTAATGGCCTTAAACGCCATTTGTAGTGCCATATCTTTATTAATATTAGGGATCTTAACGGTAATTATTTAATATGCGCGTCGTAGCGGTCCGTGGTATTGTTCTACTATATTAATAGAGTTATAGGCTTTAACTAAAACTCCCTTTGTGTTAATACCCATAGTACTTATGTACTGTTTAAATTCCTTACTAATAAAGTTCTTGCCTACGTTATATATAATTAGGTCTAGTGGTCCCAGATATATATTAATCCAGCATATTTATAATACGTCCTATATATATTTAGCGCTTATATTCTATAACTACCTACTAGTTTAAAAGCGTGTTTCTTTATTAACTATATATAATAACGGGCTTCCGCTAATATATATAATGTCGATAATAATATAGTAGTTGAAATTAATATCGTCCCGTAGGGTAAAGCGGAACCATCCTAGTAACTTTCCGTACTTTTAGCAATAGTAGCAGTACTTAGTAAGGTGTTTAAGAGTCTTCTTGTTAGTATCGTGGCTAGCTTAATTTAGTACTTTTTATAGCTTTTTAACTAATGGATAGCCAAACCGACGGTGTAATCATTATAACTCTGTATCCATTAGGTAGTAAGGGTTTAAATTAAAGGATTTTAAGAGGTAAGTTTGTAGAGAAGTATTCTATAAGAGAAAGGGGTGGCCGAACCGTCGTACTACTGGCACTTCCTTAGTATAAGTGACAAGGATATTCTTAAGGTTATTATAGTATACCTATAACTTATCTATATCTGCTAGGCAAAGTAGAAATGGTATATTAGCTTAAACGACATAAAACTATATCTTACCTATTAGACTATTAATATATACAGTTCTAATTAAAGAGGCAGTACCTATTCCGAATTATATATTAACTTGGCCTTTTATTAAAGTATCTAATTTTACAGAAAAATCCGCGGTTTATAGTGCCTAAAATTATCTATAACCAGCTATAGACTTTCTTAATGCTTTTATATCTATTATAATGCCCATAAACATAGTTAAGGTGTATTGTAATTCAGCGTTAGCACTATATACAAAAGGATCGGTACTTAAAGCGGTTGTGGCGATTTCTATTATATCTACCGCTGTTAGTAAGTAGCTAAAAGCTTTATTAGCTAGCTCTATATTTATAAAGGTTGCTTTATTAAGTATAAGGTCTTTAAAGGTTATAAAGTAGGTAGTAGAAGGCTGTTTTAGCTCTTCTAAGTTAAGTTCGGATCTGATATCTATAATAAGGGTTTTAAAGATCTTATTAAAGTCCTCTAAGTCCTTACTATTGTCTCCTTCGCAGTTAATAATATACTGCTTAAAGCGTTCCTTAAAGCGGTTATTAAACTATCTTTTAGTTTAATTACTAAAGCGGCTTTTATACTTCTCCTTAGCCTTATTGCGTTCCTCCTCTATATATCTCTATAAACGGCAATTCTCTTTCTAGTAGATATAGTAATGTCCCTTAGATCTACTGTTAGTATTTAGTTATCCGTATATTTAATTACGGCTAAAGTTTCGGTTATTTCGGTCGCGATTTTAGTTTTAATCTTAATTGTAATAGCGACGATCTGTAAAGAAAGTAGTATACGCTTCTTGGCTAGGGTGTTCCTTTTCCTATACAATAATTAAAGACTGTAATTTATTAATTAACTAAGATAGGTCTTCTTTAGGGTTTGAGACAGTAATTCTATAAGCAGGAACTCCTTAGCAAGCCATAACTAGCTTATTAGTAAGAAATAGTGGTGTTCAAAATTCGGGGTTAATTCTATGCTACTACTTATACAGCTTATTAATTAGTAGCTAAAGGCACTGGTATACAGGCTTGTCGGTATTCGCGTCAATAATGCCTTATAGTATAATTGCGTTCCACTCCGTAAGGTTCTTTTTATAGAACTTAGGTCCTTTAAAGAAGTTCCGTATATGGGTATAAGCTTCTAGGTATATTCTAGCTAAAAGGGTATAGTTATAATAATAATCTTATATAAGTCCCTTTAGTATAGTAGGGAATGCGATTATATAATCGTCTAATTATAGGCCAGCTCTTCTGTAGATGTCTTTAAAGATAGTTAATTTAAAATTAAAGCTTTTGCTAACTCTATTGTATTTCTAGCTGTCTGTGTATATCTTTGCCACTATAGTAGCTTCCTTGCTATATAAGGCTGTTCCTCCTACTCCTAGGTCTAATTGCTGCTATAGGGTAGATTACAATAGGGTATGCTGCTGTTGGCTAGGTTGCTAAGGGTTGTGCTGCTGCTAGGCAGGCTACTAGGGTATATATTAAAGGTAATACTACTATTAGGTAGCAGTTAACGCAGTTTACTAGGGTATAGGTGTAACAGATGGTTAAGGTGTTATAGGGGTAGGTATCTATATTCCAGGCGGTGTTAAAGCTATAGCTATAGGCTAAGCTAATTCTAGGCCAGTAGCTAAACCTATAGCTAGACCGTCGTGGGTGGGATTAAGTCAATTTCGTAAGCTTCCGGTGTTTAGCGGTCCCTTTATCTTGTTAATAGCTGCTATAAGGTCCTTATTTGTCTATTTGCGTTATTCTTCTTCTTAGATAATATTAAATAATACGTCAGATAGGGTAATTCTAGCATTATACTTAGTAACACACACTCCTCTTTTAAGTAGGTGTTTTTATAGCTTAGCTTTAGTATCCAAACGTATCTTTTAAAAGTCTTCTAGGGTAAACTCCTTAAATTCTTCTTAAAATACAGTCTACAGGGTATTGTTTGAGAAGTCCTCCTTTTTATGCATATAAATCTTCGTTTTTACGAACTCCGCTAGTTCGTCCTTTATAGTCTTGCCTAAATTAATTCCGCCGCCGTATTTCCTGACCTTTACGGCCCATTCTTATTCCTCCGCTAATACCATAGTTGTAGGTGTAAGGGTAGGTGTAAGGGTTAAGGTTAAGGTTAAGGTTAAGGTCGGGGTTAAGGGTTATATATACGTTCTCTACAGCCGTTAGGCCTATAAAGTGTTCTTAACAAGACTGCTATTCTCTTAGCGATCTATTATATTGGCTATAAGGCTAGTATAAATTCTCTTAAGCTTAAGGGAGGTCGTAATCTTCTCTAAGCAAAGATATAATTCTCTAGGCGATTTAACGCGTCAGCAGTTAAGCTAATACGTGGTCTTAAGCTTTAAGGGTAATATAGCTTTCTCCTTTAACTAAAATAGACAAGGCTAGGCGATCCGTGTACTATTTCTAGTACGGTTCTTAAGCTCTAGCTTATTGCGTATTTCCTAATCTATACGTCTACTAATTAGTGTCGGTATACATACTTTAATTAACGTGTATAAATATCACCGTATTGCGATACGTATGCGGTGTTAGTTGTTAGATAATTATTATTTAAGTAAGGGGTTGCTCCGAGGTTAGATTAGCTAGTCTCGCTTTGTAGTTTTATAACTACGTTATATGACTAATATTCCAACAATAACCTTTTTTATTTTTATAACTTTAGGAAAGCTTTAAAACTTAAATACGTTATTGCTAGTAGCTTAGAAGTGCCTATACTAGGCTATAGTGATATTACTATTTAAGTTATAAAACTAGACAAGAGTAAGGGAATACTATATCTTAAGGACGTTACCTTTTATACGGACTTTAATATAAATCTAGTATTATTCCGTCTACTTTAGAAATAAGGGTACTACTAAGATAATAAAGGAGAAAATAATCTTCTAGTTTAAAAGAATAACTTAGTCCTATATTAAATAAAAAAATATTATAGATAATAGACTATTAAATACGTCTAACTAAGAAGTCTATTAGCGTTTAATATAAGCTGACTACTACGCTAATAGAAGCGTAGAGTATTATTAAGAGATGCTTATTTAGATTTAAAAGGAGATATATATTTATAGTATCTATATCTAGGTTATCTAGGACCTATAAGCCTTTATTATTTAGGTCTTAACGCCTTAAAAGTTAAGCTTTAAGGCCTAAAGATAATAGAATATTAATATTACAGTCTCGCTAAAATTAAGCGTTAGGTTTTAAGAAGGTTTTTAAAATAAAAAATTAATAAACCCTATCTTAACCTTTATATTAACTAGACTAACTTTAAGGAAGCGTATACCGGATTTATATAAGTTATACTTATCTATAACACTTTCTTAAGAAGATCCTTCCCGTATTTTATAATAACGCATAGTAAAGAGAAGGAGACACTATAAGTGCTTAAAGATTTTATTTAATAGATTCGTCTAAGGTATAACCTTAAAGTTAATACTATTAAATTAGATAACGAGCTAGGAAGAAAAAGAACCCTTAAATGGCTACGGACCTAAGGGATTATATTTAAGCTTTTAGCGCTATATACCTAAGTATAAAATAGTACCACCAAACACTTAGGGGGTATAATTATTAAGAGAGTATAAGTAATAAGAATTGCTATTAATCTACTATATAATTTATAGAACGAGATTATTAACTATATAGTCTACCTTTAAAATTAAACGCTATGGGAAAGCAATGGTTAGAAATTACTATATAAGAGGTTCTATACCTTCTTAACTAATAGGAGATTAAGAAGACCGTAACTAGCGTACCTAAAAGCCTACGGCTGTAAGGCGTATGCGATAACCTTAAACGCCTAGCTAAAGAAGAAAAGGCTAAGTAAGCTAGATCCGCGAGCCTATATTAGCTACCTTATTAGCTATAACTCTACTAATATCTATAGGATCTGAATTCTATATAAGGGTATTATTATCTCTACTAAGGACGTTATCTTTAATAAAAAGATATTCTTTAATAGTAAGAGAGAGGACATCTTAAAGGACCTACACGCTAAATTAGATACGCTAATTAAGAAGATTTAACTACCTAATAACTAGACTAAGAATAAGGTCCTTCTAGAAGATAATAAAGAAGTATTTAAACCGTTAATTTAAGAGGAAGACAATAACGTTAATAAGCTAGTTTAAACCTTTAATAAGTTAGCAGATCTTAAGCTTATAAGAGCTCTTAAAGATATATACTATATACCACCTCTAATAAAAGAAGACGAAGAATCTCTATATGCCTTTTACGTTAAATATCCTATAAAGTTAGATATATAAGGTACTAATTAAGACGTCGCTTATTAAGCAGGAGATGCATTTAATACTTAGGGAGTGTCTAATAACTTAGTTAAAGACTTGTTTAAGGAAGCTAATAATAATAAGTTTAAAGACTTTGTTACTAAAAGGATCACATCAGCCTATTACGGCGCCTTTTTAGCAGGAAGGAAGTTTAACCTTAATAGTTAACTTAATAATAGTAAGCTAAAATTAGGCAGAATATATAACATTAGACTATATAGGAAGAACTTACCTCCACTACCTTAGTTAATCCGCAACCTTAATATGTATCCTCTTTAAGATTATTTCTAAGAGGCTTAATAAGCCCACCTCCAATCTTATTATTAAATAAGGTTATTTTAAGAAATAGATAGAAAGCACGTAAAGGGATAGTAGATCCTTAGCTTAATATAGGTATTTGTCTATAAGATAGATAAGTATAAATTCCTCTAAAAATATAAGGTACGCTTAGTAGTATACGGAAATTAATAGGCCCTAGGAGACCTACCTATAAGAGCTACTATATTAGCTAATATAACCTTCTAAACCCTTATAGTGATTACCGTAAAATTTAACCTAAAGATAATATAAATAGATACAGTTAATGTGTTTGTTTATTATAATCTTAATAAGGTTATCTATATAAAGCTACCGCTAGGGTTTAGTAAAGGAAAGATAGATAAAGTACTATGCTTAAAAAGCCCTTTATAGACTATGACGATCCCCTCTATTATAGTAAAAGAATCTTATAAGCTTATTAAACGAATTAGGTTTTAAAGAGGTCCCTTAGAAGCTGTACGTTATACTAAAAGGTAAAATAGTTATCTTCTTCTATGTTAATGATATTGTCTTCTGCTACTAAAAGATAGATAAAAAGAAAGCTTAAGAAGCAATTAAGGAGCTAAGTAAGGAATACTAGATAAGTACCCTTAGCGAGCTAAAATGGTTCCTAGGAATCTATATGCTATATAATTATAGCTAGAGGCTCTTATAGCTATTATAGGAAGCCTATATTAAGAAGATAGCTAACTAGTATAAGATAGATCTTAGAGGGCGTCTTCTAGACACTTCTATGGCAGAATTAAAACTCCTCCCTACTAATTACCATATAATCCGTTTAACGTGTCCGTCCCCTAATATAGACCTATTAGTCCGTCCTATGTCCCTACTAGCTTCTATAATGCTATATTAGAGAAAACTAGGTTTAGTACTCTATATAACCACTATAACGCGTCTAGATATTGCCTTTATAGTATTATAGCTAATAAGGTTTAATTAGGACCTAAGTTAAGAGCACTATTAAGCAGTAGATAGAGTTATCTAGTACCTATATAGCATGAGGAGTAGAGTAATCTACTATAGAGGAGATAAGGAAGGAATAAACGGTAGAGGGAAAGATAAAGGAATACGCGATAAAGGATGAGACAATAGAAGAGACGGTAGAAGTAAAGCGCAATTATTTATTTATGCTAGCGACGTATTATTTATAGATAACTCCGTTAATAGAAAGAGCTTATAAGGATATATTATAAAGCTATTTAAGGGATCGATCGCCTAGAGAGCAAATAAGTAGGGTACTATTACGACGTTAAGCACAGAAGCTAAGTTATTAGCCCTATTACAAATAGTAAAGAAAGCTATCTTTATTAGCAGGCTATTTAAAGTAATAACGTTATACCTAAACGAGCCCTTAATTATTAACTATGATAACGTTTAAACACTCTAACTAATTATAGAAGATATAGTAAAGCTAATTATAAAGCTCCGACACGTTAATATCTATTAATACTAGTTACGTTAAGAATACGTAATAAGACAAGTACTATTATAATAGAAAGTAATAAAGGAGATAATTGCCGATGGACTTATAAAGGCCCTGCCTAAGTAGAGGTTTAAAATCTTTGTTAATATAATTAGAATAGTAGATATTAAGGAGTGGCTAAATAAGGAGAAGTAACTAGAGGACCTAAGGGAGAAGGTTAGGGCGAGAAGGAAGGATTTAGATAAGATTACGGTTTAATTAACGCACTAACAGATATAAGAAGGTGGTTAGCTTTGTCCTTGACCAGGTTAAAGCTAAGGGGGTATATTAAATAATCTATATTCTCTATAGCGTAGGACGTGCACGAGTTACGTGTATGGGTTATATATATTATAAATATCTTCGTCTAAGCCTAGGGGCCCTAGGTTAATCAACAATTAAGACACTATTAAGATTATTAATTAATTAACCCATTTTATTAATAAATAGCTCTATATAAGTTATCTAATATATTTATCTAGCCACTAAAATCTCCTTAGTGCTTAGAAGGTTACCAGGCTTATAACTTTTAGCTAAATAGGTATTATAAATAACATAAGCTAGCTAGTAGGTAGAGATACAGAATTAAACAATTAATTTATCCTCTTTAAGGTGGCTCTAAGAGCCCTAATATATATAAGAGAATTAACCTCCTATAGGGGTCCCTAGAGAGTGATAATATAGGTTAAAACTAGACTAATACCGGCTAATATTAATATTAAACACTACATATCGCACCTCTGTAAAAAGCTACCTCCGTAGCCAACATAGGAGAGCCCTATACTCTTGCGTATACCTCGCGTATAGCTTATATTAGCTATATATAGGTATATTACCTCCTTACGCCCTTAACCCTTATAATTAATCGCGTAACGTCTTGTAGACTTCTTAAATACATACGCTCTGTAGCCACTACCCCTTATTTTATAACATTATATTACGCCTTTTTACTACTAATACTTAGCCTATAACCAATTCTATATCTCTATAATACTATAGGCGCTACTAAAAGCAGTATATCTATAAATTACCTCACTTTATACTTTTAAGGAACCTATAATAGTAAGATAATATTCCTTACTAGCTATTATATTAAACCTAAAGAATAATCTAATACCTATACTTAACCTATAACGCCAATTAATCCTAGGAGAATTTAATTTATTAGCTCTAGCCTTAACCCCTAAGAAAATAGACACTAATAATATTTTATCTTTTATTAACTATATAACTACAGATAAGTAAATAGAAGGGCTACTACCTATTAAAATTAAAATATAAGACATTAAGATGTTTATAAAAATGGTAGCACAAGACCCTAATAAATACTACCGCCTTCTATAGAACTATTACCTAAAGCTTATATAAGCTAAGATACATACTACCTAAGATTATAATATTATTTAAGACCTATAGGCTTATAAGGCGCTCGCTAATAATATATATTAAGAAACTAAAGACGGCCTCTATATATCTAAACGCAATATCTAATAGTTAAAGAAGAATAAGATTATACTAATTGCTATAGTTACTAAAAAAGAAGGTATAATTAAATACCTATAATCTTAGCTTAATAAGCATATTTATAATAACGCTAGATACCTCTTTACTATATATAACGCCACCTAAGTCTCTATATCCCTGGCAACTTTACCTACTTAACACTTAATAGAGGGTTAGCGCTAAGCAGCTTTACCTAATAGGAACCCCTACTAAAGTAGCAATAATAAAAGCTATAATAATTAGACCTAAACTACTACTATAGGGTCTAATATACGCTACCTTAATCCCCTAGTTTTTTAAGAAGACTGTAAGGAATATAGCTACTAGAAGATATAAATCTGCAAAAAACTAACTTAGAGCACCTACCTTTTTCCTACAGAAGATATTAAGATTGGCTATATTATTAGGCGAATAAAGGGTATATTATTTAATAGACTCTTCGCCTAATAGGCAGTTTTACTAAAAAGTCCTTAATAATTTTAACCTAATATTATAAGGTAAGGATGTGGATAGGGAGTCTAATAATAGAATAATAGGTATATTATATAGATAGAGACGAATCCTTAAGGGAAAAGCAGGAGTCTATGTGTAAGGTAAAAAGGGTTTTCCCTAGGTATATACTCTGCACGTACCTTATAGGCGAGTTACCCCTAGGTTACCCTAGGGTCGCCTATACCTTACAGCTATATAACTATCTACTTAGGTTTTACCTAATAATGCCCCCCCCCTTTAAAAAGGGTCGTCCCCAATCCTTTATATGCTTAAGCCTTAATAAAACCCCATAAAAAACCTTAGTAAGGAAAAAATTTAGAGAGGAAAAAGCGTTTTAATTTTATATATAGAGAGACGGGTAGTATATATACGCGGCGCGAAGATATTAAGGAACTTTAACCGGCGGTTAAAGTTATCTAATTAGTTAGATTTGCCTTACTAAGACTCCCCCGCATTTAACCAAGCTAGTAATAATTTTATATACCTGGTATAGAAAATCCTAATTGGTCTATTTAATAGGTAGAGCTAGTAGAGCTTAATACTGTTACCTAAATTTGGTAGACCAGAAATATTCTAAAGCTCGCTTATATAGGCAGGTTGCTAGTACCTTATAGGTAAGTTATAGGTTATTTATATATAGCTAGATTTATAGATAATAAGGCTATATACCTATTAAATCCGCCGCTAACCCTACTTTAGCCTTACGCTATACCGGCGTAGCGCCGTATATACTTTATAGGTAAGTTATAGGTTATTTATATATAGCTAGATTGGGACAGTAAGGCTATATACCTATTAGACCCGCCACTAACTTATACTTTAGCCTTATACATTATCTGTATAGTATATATATAGAATAGTATATAAGTTATTAATATAGGTTACTACCGGCGGGTTACTAGTAGGTTGTAGACCCTAATTAAATAGACCCTAGTTATAGATGGGCCTATTCTCTAATATATAAACAATCTACTTAACGTAGTCTGCGGGCTAGTGGCCCACGCGGGCAAGTGGCCCACCTTAGAAAATACACCTTAATATCTCAACAACCACTTAATAATAAATTCTAATA
>Ga0307515_10008994_pt1 | contig 19402 bp, 15 predicted proteins | sample 17_EM_MG_FD_194513 | JGI IMG/M metagenome (GOLD analysis project Ga0307515, IMG submission 194513) | Populus trichocarpa ectomycorrhiza microbial communities from riparian zone in the Pacific Northwest, United States - 17_EM | ecosystem: Host-associated > Plants > Roots > Unclassified | place...
AAGGGCCTGTTCCGGATCGCAAACGTCCCGGTGGTCGCGGTGCGCCGGACCCGCGACGCCGCCGACGTCACCGCGTGGACCGGGATCGACAACGTCCCGGTGGTGTTTCACGGCGCCGAGCCGGCGCGGACCAGCTGGGCCGCGATCACCACGCTCGCCGCGCGGCTCGCCGGCCCCGACGTGGTGATCCCCGACGACGTCGAGGCGCGGGCCCAGACCATGGGCCTGCTGCACGAGATCGCCGGCGAGGACGGCATCGGCTGGAACGCGCGGCTGGCGATGATCGACGCCTCGATCACCAGCGACGGCAAGCGCGGGTTCCCGGCGCCGGTCGGCCACTACCTCGCCCGGCGCTACGGCCACGTGCCCGGTGCCGCCGGCCGCACCCGCGATCGAATCGAGCGCCAGCTCCACGCGCTGCGCGATCGGCTGGGCGCGCAGCAGGCGGCCGGCCACGCCTACCTCGGCGGCCCGCGGGTCTCGGCGCTCGATGTCTACCTCGCGACCTTCCTCACCCCGCTGTCGGCGATCGCCCCGGACGACTGCCCCGCGCTCGAGCCGGGGCTGCGCCAAGCGTTCGGCGCTGCTCACGAGGCGTTCGGCGCCGTGGTCCCCGCCGAGCTGTGGGCGCACCGCAGCCGGATCTTCGAGCGCCACCTCGCCTGGCCGATCGCCCTGTGACCGCGCGGCGGCTCTGCTAAGAATGCCGATGTGACCACGCCGCCGTTCCGCTATCTGCTGCGCGTCCGCTACGGCGAGTGCGACGCCCAGCGGGTCGTGTTCAACGCACGCTATGGCGAGTATGTCGATCTCGCAGCCGCCGAGTTCCTGCGCGCGACCTGGGGCGATGCCGTGTACGGCGGTGGCTACGATTATCAGCTGGTCCGCCAGGTCATCGAATGGCGGTCGTCGCTGCGCTGGGACGAGGTCATCCAGATCGGCGTGGAGACCGCCCGGATCGGCACCACGTCGTTCGTGCTGGCGACCGACCTCCGCCCGCTCGGGGCGCCGCGGACCTTCGCCGCTGCGGAGACCACCTACGTCCTCACCACCGAGGCCGAGCTGACCAAGTGCCCGATTCCCGACGTGCTGCGCCTCCGGCTGGAGACCGGGTCGCCCGGCGTCGTGATCGACCACGCCGGCGCCGGCCTGGGCTCGGCGATCCCCGTACGAGGTTCCCGGTGAGCGCGCGCCGCGGTCGCCGGGCGCCACCCACGTCCGCGCATAGTGACCACGGAACACCGACGACGCAAATCGTTGCATCTGTGATGACTTGCGCCGCGGTCGATACCAAGCGCATGAACGATTTCCACATCGCGCTCTTGTGGCTCCGGTCTCTCGAGATCTTGATCGGCCACTCGCCGATGCTGATGATGTCCGAGCTCGATTTCAACGACCTGTTCGTGCGCTATCGCTCGCCGTACAAGGCCTGATCGAGGGGGGTCACCACAGCCGGCAGCGCGTCGCCGGCGCCATCGCCGCGCCCGTCGGGCATGAGAACGCGGCCGCGAGCTCGGGCATGTTGCGGACCACGCCGTTGACCCGCCAGCGCCCCGGCGAGTGCGGGTCGCCGTGCACCTGGGCCCGCGCTGCCTCGGGCGTGGTGTTCTCGCACCGGATCTGCGCCCAGGCCACGAAGAACCGCTGCGCCGGGGTGAAGCCGTCGATCGCGGGGCCGGTGGTCGACGGCTGCAGCGCGTCCCACGCCAGGCGCAGCCCGCCGTTGTCGGCCAGGTTCTCGCCCAGGGTCAACCGGCCGTCGACCGGCGTGCCGTCGTCGATCCGGAACCCGCCGTACTCGTCGGCGAAGCACGCCGCGCGCGCCTGGTAGCTCGCGACATCGCCGTCCGACCACCATGGCGCGAGGTTGCCGTCCTGGTCGAACTTGCGGCCCTCGTCGTCGAAGTGGTGCGTGATCTCGTGACCGATCACGCCGCCGAACCCGCCGAAGTTGACCGCGTCGTCGAGCCGGGGGTCGAACACCGGCGGCTGCAGGAACCCGGCGGTGAACCCGACCGACACCAGCCGGTTGGTCCCGAATCCGTCGAGCACCTGGGGCAGCGAGAAGAACTCGTCGCGATCGGTCGGCCGGCCGAGCTTGGCGAGCTCGCGGGCGGTGGCCAGGCCCGCCGCGCGCCGCGCGTTGCCGACCGGATCGTCGGCCCGGACCACCAGCGGGTCGTAGCTCCGCCAGGTATCCGGGTAGCCGATCGTGAACCGCATGTTGTCGAGCTTGCGGATCGCCGCGTCGCGGGCGGCGCCGCCGAGCCAGTCCGCGGTCGCGAGGTCGCGGCGCAGCGCCCCGGCGACGCGGTCGACCAGGGCGCGGGCCCGGGCGCGGCTGGTGTCGGGGAACCACCGCGCGACGAAGCCCCGGCCGACGTCGTCGCCGAGGTCGCGATCGACCAGCGCGAGGCAGCGCCGCCAGCGCGGCGGCATCTCGCGCGCGCCGCGCACGATCCGCTGCGTGAAGTCGAAGACCTCGGCCTCGAGCGCCGCGGGCAGCACGGTCGCGAGCGCGCGGGCGGTGTGATAGCGCAGGTAGGCGCGCACGCCGGGCACATCGCCGCGGACCGCCGCGGCCACCGCCTCGAGGTACGGCACGAACACCACGTCGACGCGATCGATTCCCTCCGCTCTCCCCTCCGCTCCGATCCCGCGCAGGTAGCGCGGCCAGTCGAAGCCGGGCGTGTGCTCGGCGAGCTCGCGGCGCGACAGGATGTGGACCTGGTTCTCGGAGTTGCGGCGCTCCGCGGCGCCCGGCAGGACGCGGGCGAGCGCGGTCTCGAGCGCGACCACGCGCGCCGCGCCGTCCGCCGGATCGCGATCGCCGATCAGCCCCAGCACCCGGGCGACGTGGGCGCGGTAGCGCTCGCGGACCCGCGCGGAATCGGCATCGTCGCGGGTGTAGTCCTCGGGGCTGTCCAGGCCGAGCGTCCCGGGCTCGAGCGTCGCGACCTGCCGCCTGACGTCGCGCGGGTCGGCCGCCGCGTACAGCGTGAACAGCACCGGCGCCACCTGCTGCTGCAGCTCGCCGATCGCGCCGGCGAGCTCGGCCGGCGCCGCCGCGCGGTCGATCGCCTCGAGTGCACCGCGCAGCGGCGCGAAGCCGCGGGCCTCGATCGCCGGCTGGTCGACGCACGCCGTGTAGTAGGCGCCGATCCGGCGCTCGACCGGCGTCGCCGGCGCGCGCGCCGCGGCCTCGACCAGGCTCCTCTCGCGCGCGAGATCGACCGCGACGAGCTCGGCGTAGCGCGACCACCGCGTCCGATCGGGCGGGATCGGGTGGCTGCGCCGCCAGCCGCCGCACGCGAAGTCGTAGAAGTCGACGCACGGATCGGCCGCGCGATCGATCGCGGCGATCTCGAACCGCAGGTCGTTGTCGAGCGAGCCCGCGCCCGGCGGTGCCGGTGCGGCGGGACGAGCGCTGCAGCCGAGGGCGGCCGACAGCGCGAGCAGGTAGGGTCGGGACATCACCGGCGAGCGTAGCGGCGGTCGCGCGGCGGGTCTTGAACGGCCTTAGGGCGCCAGGCGCATCGTCCGGCGCAGCGCGCCCGGCGGCGCCTGCCGCGCGCGATGGATCGCGCGGGTCATGTGGCTCTGATCGGCGAACCCGACCTCGGCCGCGACCTCGGCCAGCGCCACGCCGCGCGCGATCAGCTCGACCGCGCGGAACACGCGATGCGCGCGGACATAGCCCAGCGGGGTCACCTGCCACCGCCGGCGAAACGCCTGCGCCAGGTGCACCGGATGAACGCCGACCGCGCGCGCCAGCTCGGCCAGCCGCGGCGGGCGCGCGATCTGCGCGAACAGCAGCTCGCGGGCGCGCTCGAGCCACGCCGGCGTCCGCGGCGACGGCGCCGCGCGCAGCACCGCTGCGACCTCGCCGACGGCGGTGCGCACCAGCCGCGCGCGCTCGCTGCGCGGGCCGCGGAACGCGGCGATCAGGCGGTGTCCATGCAGCCGCGCCAGCGCCGGCGACAGCTCGCCGGCCCCGGCCAGCTGATCGAGCTCGACGATCAGCGAGCGGGCGCCCCTGGTTCTCGTGGGCGCAGAACGGTGGGCGCACCAGGATCTCGCACGCACCGTGCTCGATCAGCTCCGCGCCGATGCGCTCGGTCGCGCCGCCGGCCAGCAGGATCGCGAGCTTGGGCACGTCGTGCGCGTGGCGACCGATCGCCAGCCCCGCGGCGTGCTGGACCATCGTCACGCGCAGGCCGTCGATCCGCAGCTCGTCGAGCACGACGCCATGGCCGGCCACGCAGGGTGTGCTGCCCGAACACGGCGTCATCACCGGCTGATCCGCAGCCGGGACCTCCGGTGGACGCGGATCGGCCCTGACGCTCCTGCGGGCCCTGCGATGCCTCTCGCGCCGTGTCGTGGAGCGAGCTCAGGGCTCGGCGAACAGCTCCGCCATGCTCGCACAGCGCACGGCCCTGGCCAGCCAGCGCTCGAGCCGCTGCAGATCGCGTTCGCCGAGGATGCGCGCCCGATCTGCGGGATCTGGCGACATGCCGCGCGAGACCAGCACCGCGAGCACCGCCTTGGCGCTCCCCTCCCGCTCGCCCTCCAGCCGGCTACGCGCCATCGCCGCTTCGAGCACCGGGTTCGCCTTGATGAGCAATGCCCGCGCCATCGCGTCATCGGCCTTCGCGGCGACGACCAGCGGCTCGATCGGCAGCGGCGCCGCGAGCACTGGATCCTCGATGGTTGCGCTGCGCTCGAGCGGTGACCAGGTCTCGAGCACGCCCGACCACTCGAGCACGCGCCCGCGCTCGATGTCGATCGCGAACACCCGGCGCACGCCGCGCGCGACCAGCTTGGCCGCCTTGCGACCCGCGTGGCCAAGCGACTCGGTGCTCACGACCTCGAAGGCGAGGTGCTCGAGCTGGCGGCCGCCGGTCCTGGGGTCGCGCGCCAGCGGGAACACGCTGACGTCGGGCGCGACGTCGCTGGTCCTCGAGACCCGGGTCAGCATGTCGGACGCGACGTCGAACTCGGGACCGGCGTGGGCCTCGACCAGCGCCGAGATCTTCGAGTGCCGCGTGGCGTGGGGTGGGGTGGATGCGCGGAGGGCACGTAGACTAGCTCCCCGTCGTACATCTCGTAGCGAGTGCCCGGCTCGACGAGGCGCTCGTCGATCGGCGGCAGCTCGGGCCCGACGTGGTTCTGGTTCGACGACACCATGGATCAGCATACCTCCGTGCGATGAGCGGCAACACGCCGCGGAGCGAGAGCAAGCATCGGACCGCGCCAACGTATCGAGACTACACCTGGCGTTGTCCGGAGTGGCCGACATCCGACCGGGTTCGTCCGAGATCCGGACGGATCCCGGACAAGCTGCCCCTTGCACGGTTTTCGGGTTTCCAAGGCGATTTGGCTCAAATTCTCGTGCAGACGATCTGAATAGTCGTGCAGAGGCTTTCGCACTCCGGGGACCCCCCTCCGCGCCGGTCCAAGGTGCAGCCACACCGACGGAACACGGGATCTCGCCCGCCGAAAGGCAGAAGCGGCGATCGTCGCTGACCGCCGCTGGCGGGATCGGCTCAACGCGTGCGCTGAAAGAACTGCGGGCCGGAGCGCGACAACCATCCCAGGCCGTTCGCGACCGGCGCTGGCCTCACGTGCCGGAAGGTCGCCGCGAGCGGGTGGCGCTGCGCACGGCGCGGGTGGCCACGCAGAACGGCAAGCGCCGGGCGCGTGGAGCTACGCCTTGACGCGCAGCGCGCAGATCGACGGATCGCGTCCTCAGTCTGCGGCGCGCGGCGGGATCGGGTGCGCATATGGATCGAAGGAGAGCCCCTTGGCCCGACACTCACCGCAGATCGACGGGTGTGGAGGATCGCAGCTTTGGACAATGTGGTCGTGCTCGGTCCTCGGGTTGACCCAGCGCGCCTTGCAGTGGACGCAACACCACCCTGGCGGCTCGTACGCCGGGGACACAGGACGTCGTCGTGGCATCCTTCTTCTAACTCTGGCCTGTGACAAGGCCGCGCGCCGGCCGTGGACTGGGGCTTGTGCAGTGCTGCCTACGCCTTAACCTCCGCCCGCGCGTAGCAGCCAGGTCTGGGCCGGCGGCAACGCCAGGTCGCGCGCGCCCGCTGACGAGTACGGATCGACGTAGCCGGGCGCGTAGGTCTCGCCGCGCTGGGCGGCGTGCTTGCGCGCGTTGTCCAGCACGTAGTGGATGGCGTGGCGGACCTCGGTGGGCGTGCGCAGCACGCGCGCGTGATAGCGATCGTCGAACACGCGGCCGGAGCGGCCCATCATCCGGTTGAGCCCCTTGGCGACGCGGATCGAGAAGCCCTGGATCGCACGGGCGAGCGCGCGGCGGTTGGGCGCCTCGACCAGGAGATGGATGTGGTTGCCTTGGACCGAGAACTGGATGACGCGGACGTTGAAGCGATCGCCGCCGAGCCGGAGCGCCGCCTCGATGACGCGGAACGAGCGCCGGCTGCGCAGGTTGTAGACGTGCGGCGCCATGCGCAAGGTGACGTGGAGCGGCATCGGGCGGGTCCACTCGCCGCGTGCGCGATGAGCCACGCCGGCGCGCGCACTGCGGGGCTTGCGGCCCGCGCCGGCGCGCTTGCCACCCCAGGTCCGGAACTCGAGAGCGAGCTGACGGGGCCGGCGCCGGGACGCGGGTTGGGGTGACGCCGTCATCTTGATTGAGCATATATCGTCACGACCACCGGGAAACGCAAGGGCTCTCATCAATCATCCCTCGGCGCAGGCGGCGTCCCCACGGACTGGCCGGCGCTGATAGGTGACATCTTGACGAGCGTGATCGCCGCTCCGGCGACCGCTGCCGCTCCGGCGACCGCGACCCCTGCCGCTGACCGCTGCCGCGACCTTCCAGGGAAGTCGCGGGCTCCGTCTTCAGCTCACGATCCAGGCGTGCTGAATCGTGCCCAGGCTCTCAGTCGCGCCCGAACGCGCAGACGTCCGGCGGGCAGCTGTCGACGGGTCCCGTTCCGGCCGCACCGCCGGCCCGGCCGCCGCCGCACGCGCCTGCGAGCTCGATGGTGGCGAGCGATCGCAGCGTCTCGCGACGGACGACGAGCGCGCGAGAGGTGAGACGCAAGGGCTTGCGAGGTGGCTGCTTCATCGCGCCACGATATCACCGACGCTGGCGGCGTGATGCGGGCTGCCGCGCCCTGGCGCCCGGCAACCATTCCTGCCCGCCTCGGTCCACTGAGCGCCCCTGTCCGAAAATTGCGGGATGACGCGAACTTCGGGCGTTGCAAACAGCGCCGCCGCGAGGGAGAAACGACGGTACGGTGCGTAAACGGTACGGTGCGTAAGATGTAGGCGCGGCGAGGGGCCATGCAGCCTCCACCCGTGGTGACCTGCAACAAACGACGCGAGGGGAGCATGGCGAGACTGCAGCGTGAAGGTGAAACGAACGCGGGAGACGTCGCGGACGATCGCAACGCCGCGGAGACGCCTGGAAAGCGGGCCCTCACCGACGCCGAGCCGCTCGGCGTCAGCAACGATACCGGTGCCGCGGCGGCGGGCGGGCGGGCGACCAAAGCAGATCGCGCAGCTGCTGCAACGCGTCGACAACAACCCTCGCGGACTGCACTACGCGCTGCGCGTGGACCCGGTGCTGCGCGGTGAGATCGAGGCGTACTTCGCGTCCGGCGGCGACGCGATGCTGAATGACCTCCTCGCGCGGGCATTCCCGCGCAGCACGGCGTCGGCTCCCACGTCGAGCGAAAGGGCGACGGAGGTCGAGAAGGCCCCCAAGGACGCCACGCTCGCGCTACCGGCCTCGCGCGCCGACAACAAGCCGCTCGCGAAGGGAGTGATGACCTGGAAGCTGCAGGCCGTCGATCATTCGGACGCGCGCGTCGATGTGGACTTTCTGCCGGACAAGGACAAGGTCGAAGCCAAGAACGTGAGCTTCGCGCAGACCGTCCTGAATACGCTTGGCGGCACACCGATCTATGCCGGCGCCTCGGTCGGCGACGTCGGCAAGAAGTCGCTGTACTCACCGTACGAGGAGGCGAAAGACAAGCGGCGCGTCGATCACTCCGCCGGTGCCGAGAACGACCCGTTCTATGGCGCCGAGTGGGGGGCCAAGGAGGCCACCACCGCGGGTGCGTCGGAGCCCAAGAACCGCCGGGTTCAGATATGGGTCAAGTGAGCCACAGCCCTACGATCGCGATCCGCTGGATCCATGGAACGCTGATGGCTGTCGCCTGGGTCGCGTGTGGCCCGAAGGTGACGAACGACCCGATTCCGAAGGAGAACCAGAACGTGACAACGCTGTCGAACCAGCCCGCGCTCGACGCGGAGCTCGAGGCCGAGCTTGCGCAGATCCGCCGAGCACCCGCAGCGGCCGTTGGCATGGGAGAGAAGGCGTATTCGCCGTACGAGCTGGTCGCAGGCGAAGACCTGGTGCGCGCGACCGAGCCGGAAGTCGTACGACGCCTCGCGGCGGAGGCGCTCGATCAGCGCAACGATCGGGTGTTTCGCTTCGTCATGCTCCAGATCCTGGGGCTTCGCCGAGAGGCTGCGGTCGATGCAGCACTCGTGAACGGACTCGCGGATCCGCTGCTGCGGCCGCTCGCTGCGTACTTCCTGGGACGGCCCGGGTACAAGGGCTATCCGGCACGCGATCGCAACACGGTGACACCGATCCTGCGCGCGCTCGCTGCGTATCTGCGGGATGCCGGCGTGTACCAGGACCCCTGGTATCACAACACCCACGCGACCGCGGATCTCGTCCTTGCCGCGTTCGTGCGGATCACGGGGCCCGATGCGTTCACGTTCGCGAACCCCGAGGAGCGCGACTTCATCGGCTACACGTTGCGCTTCCCCGATGGTGAGCGCGCCGGGCTGCTCGAGCAAGCGCAGCGCTGGCCGGTGGGCGTCAAGTAGAATCCCGGACAAGCGTCATGTGACCGCGTGCATCGCCGCTGCCGTCAGGGCGCCAGCTTGATCGTCGGCTCGATCAGCTCGCCGGCAGCGACCGTGGCGGTGCCGCGGCCGAGCCGGGCGGGCTGGCCGGCGCGCGGGCGGCAGCCAGGCGGTCACGGCGTGGACGCCGGGCGCGAGCTCGCGCCGCCGGCCAGCAGGATCGCGAGCTTGGGCACGACGCGTGCGTGGCGGCCGATCGCCAGCCCGGCGGCGTGCTCGACGATCACCAGCTGGCTGCTGTCCCAGAGCTCGTCGAGCACCGTGCCATGGCCGGCCACGCAGGGCGCGCTTCGCGCGCACGGCGTCATCACCCGGAGATCCACGGCCCGCGGAGTGGCCGGTATCGGACTGGGGTCGTCCGTGATCCGGACAGATCCCGAACAAGCGACCCGGCCCGGCGGCCAAGGTCCGATCGGTGCAGCAAGTTCCGCGACAGGCGACCGTCCCAGGCGACTCACGACAGAGATTCTCGACAAACGTGAGACACGCGTGTGCCGCGGATTGCCACGTGCGTGATCGGAGTCTGCGTGGTCGACTGCGCTACGCAGCGACGACCGGGGCGGTCCGGAGACTGACGCCGCGGCGACGCCTGGCGATCGATGTGCGATCGCCAACGAACCAGGTGGGGACAAAGGAGGAGAGGGACATGAGGTCACATAAGGTATTGATCCGCGTTGCGGGGCTATCGTCGCTCGGGCTCTCGCTGCTGGCATGCAGCGAGCCCGGCGACACGGATCCAGCGACGGCTGCAAGCGCGCACGTTTCGACGCTCGCGCCGGTGGCGACCGCAATCAAGGTGCCGTCACAGCCGGTCGACGTCGTGCACCACACCGTCCTGAAGGACGGAGCCCCCGTCGAGATCGGCACCGAGGCGCTGGGCGCCGATGCGTATCGCGTCGATAGCGTCGTCGCGCCGCCCAAGCCCAGCGCGGCCGCGCCCGCGCTACCGCCCAAGATCGACGCGGCTCTCGAGCACCGCGTGTCCGCGGCAGGGGCCGCGAAGGGGCTCGTCGACGTGGTGATCACGTTCCGGGAGGAGATCCAGCTGCCTCGCTTCCCCGAACCCAACGAGAACGAGGCGCGCAACTCGGCGACCAACGCGGTCGCGCGGGCCCAGGCCCAGCAGCTGGTCCGCGACGTCGTCGCCGCGCGTGCGGGGGCTCATGCGCGCCGTGCACGAGAGCTGGCGGTGAACCACGGTGCCGTGGTGGAGGATCAGTTCTGGCTGATCAACGGCATGCAGGCGCGCCTTCCCGTCGACCAGGTCCGTGCCGTCGCCGCCCGCGGAGACGTGCAATATGTCGAGGAGAATCAGAAGAACGTGCCGCCGCCGGGTACCAGCTCATCCGACGCGCGGGCTGACATGGTCACCGATCCGTACTTCAACCTCAACTTGACCGGTGGCTGGATCGGTCTGCTCGACACCGGCATCCGCACGTCTCACACTCTGATCACGCACTACGCATTCCTGCGCGATTGTGTGAACGGCGGCGCCGATTGCAACACGGGCAGCGCGTTGAACACCGATGACGATAGCTGGAACCACGGCACGTCGAGCGCATCGGAGCTCACAGCCAATACGAACCTCGGCAATGCCAACCGCGGCGTCACCGGCATCTTCATCGACAGCTTCAAAATCTACACCTCGGCGGGCCTCGACACCGCGGCCGCGGTGCGCGGCTTCCAGGCGGCGATCCCGGCGCTCGACCGGGTGATCGTCGCAGAGATCCAGAACACGGCGGACGAGAACAGCTCGATCTCCGCGGCCGCGGACGCCGCGTTCGATGCCGGCGCGGTCGTCGTTGCCGCCAACGGGAACTTCGGGCCCACGGCGTCCACGGTGCGCAGCCCCGGCAACGCCCGCAAGGCGCTTGGCGTCGGGGCCGCCGACGTCTCGTCGCTCGCGCTACAGAGCTACTCCGGGCGCGGGCCCACCACCGACGGGCGCACCAAGCCGGACATCCTTGGCCCCACCAACGTCACCGCCGCCAGCACGAGTGGCTCGACCGACTTGCATACGTTCACCGGCACCAGCTCGGCGACGCCCAACGCGGCCGGCGCGACCGCGCTGCTCCGCAACTTCATTCGCGGCGCCAACTTCGAGATCGATCCCGGGCAGATCAACGCACTGATGATCGTGTCGGGTGGCAACGACACGGCCCCGGCGAGCGACAACAGCAACGGCGCTGGCTTCGTCAGGCTCCCGGTCAATGGCCTGTTGTGGTGGGGGTCGGTGACCGCGCAGGTCTCGCCCGACTTCTCCCAGCCGCGCCCGGTGGTGAATATCCCGCTCGCGATCTCACCGAGCGCGAGCCAGGCGATCCGCCTCGCGATCTGGTGGCCCGAGTCGATCGGAGGCTCCCACAACGATGTCGACGTCTCGCTCATCAACCCCAGCGGCGTCTTCGTCGCTGGGTCCGCCTCGGTCGGTAGCGTGTTCGAGAAGGCGCGGGCGGTCGCCGGCGGGCTGCCGTCGGGCACCTGGACGCTGCGGGTCACGTCGTTCAACGTGCACAACGCGCAGCGGGTGTACTACGCGGTGAACTTGCAGTAGGCGCGTCGGCTGGGTCGGCGACCCGGGCTGCCGCGTCCCCGCCTGGCAACCAGCACCGCTCGCCACGGCGCCTCGCGTCGTCCGCGATCCGGACATACCCGGACAAGCGTCGAGGCACCCGGGGCATCGACGCTGCAGTCACGGCGCGAGCTTGATCGTCAGCTCGGCCAGCTCGCCGGCGATGACCGTGGCGGTGCCGCGGCCGAGGTGGGCGGGCTGGCCGGCGCGCGGCGGCAGCCAGGCGGTGACGGCGTGGGCGCCGGGCGCGAGCTCGCGGATCAGGGCGTGGCCGGTGGCGTCGGTGACCCGGGCTTCGGGCAGCGCCGCGATGAACGCCAGCTCGGGGCCGGGCGCGTCGGTCTCGAGCGAGTAGATCGCGCCGGCGTCGAGCGCGGCGGCGACGGTGTGGCCGGCGATCGGCAGCATCACGGGGACGGGATCGCCGGCGACCAGGTGATCGAGGGTGCCGCGGTTGCGCAGCACCAGCTTGGCGGGCCGGTCGACGGCGCTGGTGAGCGCGAGCGAGGCGGCGGCGGCGACCCGCGGGGCGAGCGCGCAGTCGGCCAGCGCAATCTGCACCGGGGCCGCGGCCGGCGGCCGAGGCGCACCCGCGACGATGACCAGCGCGTCGGGGATGCCCCAGGTCGTCGTCGGGGCGACCGATGGCGCGCGCGGCGTGCCGCACGGCGTGCGCCCGGGCGAGCTGCGCGCGGCGACCGGGACCCCGGGCCACTCGACGCGGACCTGGAGGTCGCCGGTGGTCGGCCGCGTCGGCGCACCGGCGGCGGAGCCGGCCTGCGCTGCAGCAGAACCGGCGGCGGCCGAGCCAGCATGCGCCGCAGCGGAACCGGCCGCGGCATCGCCGGCAGCGCCTCCAGCGGCACCCCCGGCCGCGCTTCCAGCGGCGTCGCCGGCGGCGGTCGCGCGATGCGCCGGCTCGTCGGTGCGGGGCTTGCTGCTGCACGCCGCGGACAACACGATGGCGAGCAGCGCGCAGCGCGCTACCACGCCTGGACCTCGGCCACGATCGTGGCCCCGTCGGCGCACAGGTCGTTGATCCCTGGTCCGCGGTAATCGGCGCCGGCGAGCACGATGCGCTGGCTGCGCGCGAGGGCCGTCGCGTCCCGCACGCGATCGCGGTGGCCGAGGCCGTACTGCGCCACGCCGCGCTTCCAGCGCACGATGCTGGTGTGGCTCGGCTCCGCGTCGATGCCGAGCACCGCGCCGACGTCGCTCCGGGCCTGGGCGAGCAGCGCCGCGTCGTCGAGCCGGGTCGCCTCGGGATCGCGGCCGCCGCCGTAGATGCAGCGCAGGAGGACCTGGCCGTCGGGCGCGCGGCCCGGCCACACCGTCGACTCGAACACCACGCCGAGCACGCGGACGTTCTCGCCCTGGGCGACCAGGAACCCGAAACCGTTGCGCGCGCGCGGCACCGCCTCGGCCGGGAACCCGAGGAACACCAGCGCCATCGGCGCGCGGTGAAACCCGGCGAGCCGGCTGGCGAGATCGCCGAACCCGGGCCCGGCGACCAGCGCGGCGGCGTCCTCGGCCGGCGTCGCGAGCACCGCGCCGTCCCACGCCGCACCGTCGATCCGGACCCCGCGCTCGGCGGGCTCGATCCGCGCCACCGGCGTCGACAGCCGGACCCGCGCGCCGAGCTCACCGGCGAGCGCCGAGGCCAGCGCGCCGACCCCGCCCCGGGGCGCCCACATCCCGCGCGGCGTCTTCGCGGGGCCGCCGCGGCGGCCGCGCAACATCTGCTTGATCATGCCGCGCACCATGCCGCCCTGGGCATCGAGCGCGGCGAGCTTGGGGAACCCGGCCGGCAGGCTGATCGCGTGGGCGTCGGCCGCGTAGATCCCGGTGACGAACGGCGCGAAGATCGCGCGCGCGGCCTCGGCCCCGAACCGGCGCGCCGCGAACGCGTGCACCGACTCCTCGCTGCCCGAGCCCGCGGCCCGGAACGGCTCGCCGAGCAGCGCGAGCTTGCCCCGCCAGGTCAGGAGGTCGGTCGTGATCAGGCCGAACGGCGAGTGCGGCAGCGCGCGCAGCTTGCCGTCGAGGTAGATCCAGCGCGTCCGCGCCGCCGGCGACGCCTTGACGACCTCGACGCCGAGCTCGTTGCACAGCGCGAGCGCGCCGCCGGGCGGCCCGCCGAGGAACGAGCTCGCGGCATGCTCGCGGAGAAAGCCGTCGGCCGCGCTGGTCAGGACCACGCCGCCGGGGCGTGGCCCAGCCTCGAGCACGTGGGCGTCGATCCCGGCGCGGACCAGCGCGCGGGCGGCGACCAGACCGCCGACGCCGCCTCCGACGATCGCGATCTTCATGGCCGGACCGAGAGCTCCTTGACCGCCGTGACCATCGCCCGCACGTGCTCCGGATCGGTCTCGGGGAGCACGCCGTGCCCGAGGTTGAAGATGTGGCCGGTGGTGCCGGCACGCGCGAGGATGTCGGCGACCCGCGTGCGGATCTCGGCCGGGCTCGCGAACAGCGCGCCCGGATCGAGGTTGCCCTGGAGCGCGACGCCGTCGCCGACCCGGCGCCGGACCTCGTCGATCCCGACCCGCCAGTCGACGCCCAGCACGTCGGCGCCGCTCGATGCGTAGTCGTCGAGGTACGGGGCGCAGCCGTTGACGAAGTAGATGATCGGCACCGCGCGGCTGGCGAACGCCGGCGACGCGCGCAGCATCTCGATCACCCGCCGGGCGTAGCGCAGCGGGTACTCGCGGAAGTCACCGGGCGACACGATGCCGCCCCAGCTGTCGAAGATCTGTACCGCGTCGGCGCCGGCCGCGATCTGGGCCGCGAGGTAGCTCGCGCAGGTCCGCGCCAGCTTGTCGAGCAGGGCGTGCGCCGACGCCGGCGCGCCGTACAGCATCGCCTTGGTGTGGGCGTAGTCCTTGGAGCCGCCGCCCTCGACCGCGTAGGTCAGCATGGTCAGCGGCGCGCCGGCGAACCCGATCAGCGGCACGCGGCCGGCCAGCGCCGCCTTGATCTGCCGCACCGCCGCCATCACGAACGGCAGCTCGGCCTCCGGATCGGGCACCGCGAGCGCGTCGATCGCGGCCTGGCTGCGGATCGGGTTGGCAATCTTGGGCCCGGCGTCGGGGAACGCGATCTCGAGCCCCATCGCAGGCAGCGTGATCAGGATGTCGGAGAACAGGATCGCGGCGTCGAACCCGAACTCGTCGATCGGCTGGAGCGTGACCTCGCACGCCAGATCGGGGTTGTGGCACAGGTCGAGGAACGACGCGCGCGCGCGCACGGCGCGGTAGGCCGGCAGGTACCGGCCGGCCTGGCGCATCATCCAGATCGGAGTGCGCTCCACGGGTTGTCGCCGACACGCGCGCAGGAACAGAGGTTCGGCCATCGCGAGCATCCTACCCGCCGGGGTATACCCGCGCCATGCGCTGGCCCGCCGTCTTCGCCGTTCTCGCCGGACTGGCGAGCTGCGGCGACACCGAGACCAGCGGCCCGTTCGACGCGCTGCCGCTCGACGGTGACTTCACGGTCGACGTGGCCAGGCCGGTCCACGTCGCCCGCGATCGCTACGGCGTCGCGCACATCCGCGCGGACACGCTGGCCGACGCCGCGTTCGCCCAGGGCTACGTGATGGCGCACGATCGCCTGCCGCAGATGGACATCCTGCGCCGGTTCGGCGCCGGCACGCTGGCCGAGCTGTTCGGCGGACTCGATCCGTCGGTGATCGACAGCGATCTCGAGATGCGCGTGCACCGGATGAAGCCGCTGGCAGAGACCACCTGGGCGGTGCTGCAGGCGTCGCTGGCGCCGATCGATCAGCAGATCGTGGTGCTGCTCCAGCGCTTCGCCGACGGGATCAACGCCTACGCCCAGGACCTCCAGCGCGACCGCTGGACGATCGATCCGGAGCTCGCGACCAGCTTCGTCCCGGCGCAGTTCGTCGCCTGGTCGCCGGTCGACTCGCTGGTGCTCGGCCGGTTCCAGTCGTTCGCGCTGTCGTGGACCACGCCGGTCGAGCTCGACGTGACCGAGCTCTACCAGGAGCTGCGCGCGACGTTCGACAACCCGGCGCCGGGCAACGCCGCCGCGGTCGCCCGCCGCGGGATCTCGCGCGACCTGCTGCGGCTCACCCCGGTCGGGACCGAGCCCACGATCCCGGGCTTCCCCAACGTCGCGCTCGACACCGGCTCGCGGTCCGACGGCAGCGAGCCGACGGCGCCCCGCACGACCCCCAGCGCCGCGGCCCGGCCCAGCGCCGCGGCCCGGCCCAGCGCCGTGGCCCGGCCAGATATCCCGCGCCAGGTGCTCGACGACGCCCGCGCGTTCTTCGCCGGCGGCCCGCGCAACGGCCCGCTCGGCGCGCTCGGCCCCCACGCGTTCGGCCATCCGTTCGCCGGCTCGAACAGCTGGGCGGTCGGCCCCGCGCTCGCCGGCGCCGGGCACGTCATGCTGGCGACCGATCAGCACCTCCAGCTGCCCAACCCGTCGATCTTCTACCCGACCCACCTCACCACCGCCGACGGCCTCGATCTGCTCGGCGTCACGTTCCCCGGGATCCCCGGCGTCATCCTGGGCACCAACGGCGACGTCGCGTGGTCGGCGACGGTCGCCGAGCATGACGTCAACGACGTCTACCTCGAGAATCTGGCGCCGTGCGGCGCCGGCAGCTGCGCGGCGTGGACCGACCCGCAGGGCGCCGCACAGCAGGTCCCGCTCCAGCGCTTCACCGAGGATATCGGGGTCGGCGCGTTCGGCGCGGTGAGCGCCCACGTGCTCGCGACCTACGAGGTCGTGCCGCACCACGGGCCGATCATCCCTGCGATCGATCGCACCCGCCACGAGCTCGTGCCGCGCACCGCCGCCACCGCGCTGTCGGTCAGCTACACCGGCCATCAACCGACCTTCGAGATCCGCGCGCTGTTCCGCCTCGCGCACGCCAGGACCGTCCACGACGGCTTCGCGGCGCTGTCCGACTTCGCGTACGGCGGGCAGAACTGGACGATGATCGATACCCAGCAGCACATCGGCTGGACCACGCAGGCCCGGATCCCGGTGCGCAAGCCCGCGGCGTATGCCTGGGATCCGCTGGTCCGGCAGGACGCGCTGGCGCCGTTCTTCGTGCTGCCCGGCGACGGCGCGGGCGACTGGATCGCCGGGCGCTCGCTGTCGCCGCGCTACATCCCCCACGCGGTCGATCCAGCGCAGGGCTACCTGGTGACCGCGAACGCCGACCCGGTCGGCGCCACGTTCGATGGGCTGCCGCTCGACCAGGTCGCCGGCGATGGCTCGCCGCTCTACGCCGGCGTCACCTACGCCGCGGGGCTGCGCGAGGACCGGATCACCCGGCTCGTCCGGCCGTTCGCCGGCGCCGCCGCGCCGATGACGCTCGACGACATGGCCCGGATCCAGCGCGACACCCACTCCAGCGTCGGCGAGCGGCTGGCACCGCCGATCCGCACGGCGCTCGCCCGGCTCGACAGCCCCGCCGGCGTGCCGGCCGACCTGGCGCCGTACCTCGCGGCGCTGCCCGCGGCCGACCGGGCGCGGCTCGACGCGGCGCGCGCGCTGCTCGAGCGCTGGACGTTCGCCACCCCGGCGGCGATCGACGCGCCCGACGACGACTCGGCGGCGACCGCGATCTTCAACACCTGGATGCACTTCTTCATCGCGCGCACCCTGGCCGACGAGCTCGCCGCGGTCGGCTTCGACGTGTGGCGGCTCGACGACAACCTCCTGGTCCGCGTGATCCACGCCATGCTCACCGATCCGGGCTCGTTCGTGACCAGCCCGGCGACCCAGCAGCCGATCCTGTGCGATGACTACGCGACCCCAGGTCCCGATGACAGCTGCACCCGGCAGGTGCTCGCGGCCATGATCGACGCGATGACCCACCTCGAATCCGCGCGCGGCTTCGGCACCGCGGACACCCGGCAGTGGCGCTGGGGCAAGCTGCACCGGCTGACCATCACCCCGCTGTTCCCCAGCCCGGCCCTGAACCTGCCGTCGCCGCGCGATCCGGATCCCGCCGGGTTCCCGCGGGCGGGCGACAACTTCGCGATCAACCGCGCCGACCACGGCTGGTCGGATCTCGACTTCTCGCAGCTCGCCGACGGCCCGGCCCAGCGCTTCCTCGCCGAGTCGCGCGGCGGCGGGACCATCGCCGTCCGGTGGGCGCTGCCGGGCGGCACGATCTACGACCACCGCTCGCCCCACTACCGCGATCTGCTCGATCGCTACTACCTCGCCAACGAGCACTTCGACGCGCCGTACTCGATCGACGAGATCGTCGCGGCCGGCGAGTCGCGCTGGGTGTTCCGCTGATGGAGCTCGTCGCGATCCTGATCTCACCCGGGGGCGCCGCCGGGGGCCTGCGCGAGCTGATGGACCGGCTCGGGGGGGTCGGGGTCGACGTCGCCATCGTCGACGAGATCGCGACCGCGGTCGAGGTCAGCCACCGCCACGCCCAGCCGCCGGCGATCCTGCTCGACCTGCGCGAGGTCGGCGCCGGCGAGGTCGAGGATCAGCAGATCGCCGGCGACACGATCCGCCGCACGCTCGACCGGCTGCCCCACGCGCTGCCGATCGTCGTGACCAGCGAGGCCGATCCGATGCTGATCATCAGCTGCGTCCGCGCCGGCGCCGCCGACGTGATCGACCTCCAGCTCGAGGGCACCGCCGCGGCCCGCGCCGTGGTCCAGCGGATCTGCGAGCGCCAGGCCGATCGCGCCGCCGAGCTCGCGATGATGGGATCGCAGCGCGAGATGATCGAGGATCTGCTCAAGGATCTGATCCGCACCGAGCGCCGATCGATCGACGCCGAGGAGGCGCTCGCGGTCCGGGCGCGCACCGCCGGCGAGGCCGCGACCGCGCTCGAGAGCCGGCCGCCCGCCGTGCTGCTGATCGAGCACGAGCGCGCGGTCGCCGACGAGCTCGCCGACCTGCTCGAGGCCGCCGGGGTCGCGACCTTCGCCTACGTCACCGGCGAGGAGGCGCTGCGCGAGGCCGAGACGCTCGCCAGCTCCACGGGCCTCGACCTCGCGCTGGTCGCCGCCCAGCTCCCCGGGATCGACGGGCTCGAGACCGTGCGCCGGCTGCGCGCCCGGATCCAGGGGATCCCGGCTTTTCTGATGACCTCGGCCAAGGACGGCGACCTGGCGGCGCGCGCCGCCGACCTCGGGGTCGTGGGCTTCGTCCCCAAGCCGCTGGCAAACGTGGGCGAGGTCGTGGGCCGGCTCACGCAGCTGGCGCGCGATTCGCTGCACCGCACGCGCGAGAACGTCTACCTGCAGCGCATCAAGGAGCGCCACGAGCGCGTACTAGCGAGGTACCGATCGTTGCCTCGCGAACCATGATCGGCCTATGATCTCGAGTGGATTGGCATGGCTGAGGGCGCGCTCTCGATCAAGCTCAGGTGCGCCTCGTGGCAGCAACTGGCCACGATCTACAAGCGCGACCTGAGCCACGGCACGATGTTCCTCCGGGCGGTGACGCCGCCTGCGGTGGGGACCGCCGTGCACATCGATCTCACGCTGCCGAGCGCCACGGTGATCGTGCTCGAGGGCGTGGTCGGCAGCCACGTCCAGGACCCGCAGCGCGGCAGCGGCGTCGAGCTGACGCTGTCGCCGATCCCGGCCAGCTCGGTGTGGCTGATCGAGAGCGCGCTGGCCTCGGAGCACAGGCGGCTCGCCACGCCGTTCCGCGGCACGCCAATCGTCGGCGCTCATCCGATCCCCGGCCTGGCCCCCGGCCTGGCCTCCGGCCTGGTCCCCGGCCTGGCCCCCAACCAGATCCCGACGATCAGCGAGAACGCCGAGGTCACGGCCGCCGAACAGGAGCTGATGAAGGCGCTGGTCTCGGAGGCCGAGTCGCTCAAGAAGCTCAACCCGTTCCTGGTGCTCGGCGTCGGCTACGAGGCCAACGACGTCGACGTGCGCGCCGCGT
>Ga0307515_10008995_pt1 | contig 19401 bp, 25 predicted proteins | sample 17_EM_MG_FD_194513 | JGI IMG/M metagenome (GOLD analysis project Ga0307515, IMG submission 194513) | Populus trichocarpa ectomycorrhiza microbial communities from riparian zone in the Pacific Northwest, United States - 17_EM | ecosystem: Host-associated > Plants > Roots > Unclassified | place...
TCAGAGATCAGTGATCGTACCACAAGGAACAGGCAGGATACTAGTCGCGGTAACGGGCGAAGTCAACAAAGGGCTGCAATATCGATACCAAGGTGTACGCACTCCAACTTTTCTCCCTCCTCCAGACATAAGATATCTTATGCCAGCTTAAGATACCTCAGGACGCCGGACAGTGAGCACGATCGACATACCTCGTCGCCAACGGTAAGAAAATAGTCGTATGCGATATTAGCTCTCACACTTATGAAAATATACTGCAAGGCTGGGGTCAGGATGTATCGAAATCACAGAGTGAAAAGGCCGCAGTCACCCTGACCACCAATCTACGCCGGGAGAAGTTCAGTGGCGCTAGGATCGAATGCGAGATATGGATCAATCACGCACAAGTTATTGGCCGCCTTCACCAAGGGTGCAAGGGTGTCGGACATCGTGGATGGGAGCCCTGTCCATGAAGAAAGGGTATTTAAGCCCGATATCTTTCGGATCAGACTTACATATAGTTAGATGTTCCGTAACTTCACATAGATTCTGGGCGCTGATGATATGACAGGCTCGATGAGCCAATGACTCGGGGCGGGCATATTTCCTTTTATACTTACATGCAGTACTCCGCCGTTAACCTAGACGCTTGTAGTAGGGTCGTGGCAACGTGGTATCGTGCTACGAAGCCAATGTAGGATGAGGTACTTTGCGGGACGACAAAAATAGCTTAGACGCCTAGACGAACGGTGACCGGTGCCGGTGAGCGCTTGAGCTTCTGTAAAACAATTCGCAGAATCCAGGCCGGCCCAAGCGTCCGCACGGTACCTGCACGCTGTCGCCGACCTCGGCCCACACCGAAGTGCGGTCGGGTGTTATAGGGGTTGCTTTCCCGGGGTTTAACGCATACCACTGAACACTGCATCGGGTCTATCGCGATTCATATAGTGGTCACTTCGACCGACCCCACCAAGGGTTCATAAAAACCGTCCCTCTGGATCCCTCTGGTCGGCTTACCGGAAATGTGTGATGCCCGCCGTCCGCGGACGGACAACCTTGTCTACAGGAGGGGATCCTTTTCCGCTCGCCATCGGGTCGGAACCTTGCTCAATGTGGTCTGCCTTGTTTTGCGGTCGATAAGGCCTAGGGCCTTAAGGTTAGACGCCCAGTGGGAAGCTTAGGGACCGAATGAGAGGGCTGTGGTCTTACGCGGGTTGATCCAAGGCCCCATTGTCTATGTCTGTTCCCAAATCAGAACCCAAGTCGGGTTTACACGCTCCCGCCTCGCGAAAGTCCAAATTGCAAATCATCTACACTCCCCATCCGCGTGACCTGGTGACGAATATAGCTTTGTGGGGATGAAGGTCGAGACAAGAAGTAGGGTAGTGTCATCATTTTCATCACAATTTGACGAAGGAGAGGGGATAGGGAAGGATAGGGAGGGACTCTGCGGTACCAGGTACCGTTTGAGACGGTCGGTAAGGAGGAATTCCAAACAGGCCGCTTACGTCTAGAGAACGGGCTACCGGCGAGGAATCGCCGAAAGAAAACGGCGACCGTTGAGGTTGACAGATGTTGGTCGCGGGAGGCAGTGGGAGTCGCAAAATGTCAACGCACCGAGAATCCGAACGAGCACGCTTGGAGTTCAACGCTGTAGACTAAAGCTTAGTCTGCATTCGAGCCGAAAGATGAATTAGTGTCAGCGGCTGAAGTTAACTGAGTAGGTGTGTCTGAAATTCAGGCACCTCGGACTGTCTCTGATTAAGTCAATGTGCGTCCCCTTTCCGTCCCAAACCGACCCTGAGCGGTGTGGAACGAACCGAGATGGTACAGACAAAAGATTCCGATGTAATGCCCATAGACAGGTAAATCCCACGAAAGGCGCCCAAATCTTGCGTGGGTAACTTGCTGGTTAATGCGGCCCGCCTGGGTTCATAATCCGTCAGAAAATACTAAAATATATACACTTCTATGCATTCAGATGTGTGTTTGCCTCGGGAGCTGTGCCATGTTCACCGACCAAATTTTGCCTTCTAACTGTGTGCGGAGCTTCCCCCGGATCTCCGACTCGCCTGCAAGTTCAGTGAGTGCTTCGGTTCGAATGACTTTCGTCTGGCATGAGGGTCGGGGTGGAGATAAAGAAAATCATACGGGAGCATCTGTTTTGGGATTCCGACAGATTGTCTCGCGGATGGTGAGGCGAACGAAAGACGGTCACGGCGGAGCCATCGACAGCCCGAGCCTAGAATGGAGCCTACCCTAAAGCGGCAAGGGATTTCAAGACGCCTGCGAAAGTTTTTCTCTTCATCTTTTAACAACTACACAGGCGTAACTTCCACATGAGAGCTGGTCGTCTCTACACAGAGTGGTGGTCGGTTTCTCATCGTTTATGCCTCAGAATAATAGTCCGCCTTTGGCTGTTTTTCCTAACCCGTTGGACTGTGCAGTCACCTAGCGGGCTTACATATATGCCTGGCATAGGCCTTCTTTGATTCCTCAGAATCGTAGTTTTGTATTTTGGTCGTACGCGGTCATGACTTGGACGTTCTACAGACTCTGGGAGTAGTTTCCGTGCGATTCCGTTCCGAGCACTTCATCCTCGCCCTACATGCTGTGTATTTAACATAGAAACCAATCGTATCTTTCTCTGATTACAAGGGGGTACAGGAAGCTTTTGAGGACAAGGGCACGCGAGTTGAAATCTGGGGTAGGAGACAGCATAATCCGCCAACCACAGAACACAATCGAACACATCCAGTTTGCTGTGGAAAGTTCCAATATGACGCGAACTAGTCAAGGCGTACACGTCCCGCAGGAGAAGGTTCCCCTCTACGAGGAACCTCGTGAAGCACGTCGGAACGGGGATAATGACAAAATACACGGGCCCTGCCTCCCGCCACCTGAAGGTTTGGGCAACAGGTGCAGGCCGGGTGGCATCTGCTACGGGCACAACCCCACCGACAGGAACTCAAAGAACTGGGTGAAAGAGCCGAAACCGTGAATGACCAGTTACAGAAGAGCACAGATTAACAAAGGAAATAATCTGTTGCGGGGTATAAATGCTGAAGCAACAAAGGAAATCAATGTCATGAAATCCCTAGTCGCCCCTGCCGATTACACGATGGTGAAGGCTGCGGAGATGGAAGCGGAGGAAGACGAGTTGGAGAAGACAAAAGATAAGGAGGTCAAGCTTCTGGAAAATAGGACGGTTGTGACACAGAGAAGACTTTAGCTGTGATTCGCAAAGCGATCTAGGGGAAGGCGTCGGTGGACCGTACCCCGATTCACTTGGTGGATGTGCGGAAGGCAGCGAAGGAACACGAAGATGGGTCTGACTTGGGAGACAAGGCGGGGGATACTCGACTTTTGCCCTCGCAGGAGCGGCTGGAAGATACGTTGCTTTGAGTGGTCTCGACGGCTGGTGGTTCGAGCACGGACGTGATTTGTGGCTAGTCGGATAGTGATCGAGTTCTTACCCTCTCAGCCCCACGACCATAACGTGCCTTCTTCCACCCATGTCCACCGGCATCAAGTATTCTGGTCTTCACTCCCTACCAGCATACAACACATCCTCTGCATCACGGCTCAAGTCCCTTTACTCAGATATCTCTCGCCAGAAGCACTCGAATCCCGCTTCGTACCGATCAACGGTCCATTGGTGGCGCGAGGTCCTGCAGGCGGTCGTGCTGAAACATTGGCTACCCCAGTCTTCCGATACTTTGGTTCTCCACGCGCTCCCGAATTTAGCTGATTCATTCCGGTATGAAGGAGCGGGTAAACCGCTGTGTCTGGCCACCGTGATCGTGAGTTCCGTGTAAGACCAAGGTTTCGGACGCGAACGCTAATATGGGCTCAGTAAAGTCTGAACTACAAGAAGAGAAAGTCTACATCCCGCTCAATCAGTTCTTGACGACGACCCAGTCGATTTACGATCCTGGATGGCTGCCCTATCGGATTGCTAGCTACGTCATTGGACAGCCGCTTTGGTGGGCACTTCAACAGACTGGCGTAGTGGGGTCAGGTGATGTTATTGAAAGCGATACTCAGAGGTGGAAGAGGGTAAAGGGTGACTACGTCTTGCGCGATTTGGTCGAATCCGCAGCCCAAGGTGTTTTGGCTCATCAACGGGCGAAAGAAACCGGGACGTTCGCGGACAAGCTGTATACCGTCGAGTCTTTCAAGAGGGAATTCTCAGGTGTTGCTCTACCTGATGTCGTTCTTTCCGACCTGGATATGAAGGTCCTGCTGAAACATCTGGAACGCGATATGAATGCGGTTGTTGTTGATGGGAAGGTGGCTATACAAACTCATTTTCAACCGTCACATGCTAATCTCAGGTTTCATAGGTCGTCAAGTTTACTGACGAGGATTTTGAGTCTCGAACAATCAATGCTGTTGACAGCGGCCTGCTCGAGCTCAAGGATGCCGTGCAGAACTTGAATACCCAGATCGAGTCGATACAAGCCCGGATCAAAGAGTATAGTGGATGCACTTTTGATCCTCTATGTCCGTCTCTGACCCTCCTCTTTCGTGTAGGCGGACAGAGAAGGCATCTGCCGCGTTGAAACAGAATCGCAAAGAGATCGCGTTGGGCCACCTCAGAGCGAGGAAACAACTCGAAGACATCCTGGTCAAACGTTCCAAGGCTCTGGAAAATCTGGAGTCTACACTCTGGACTGTTGAACACGCCGCAGGAGACGTCGAGGTAATCCCATCTCGGCAGGACTCCCTTGATATTCAGGTTCTCAACCCTTGCTTCATAGGTTATGAAACTTTACGAATCCTCTACTGTCACTCTTCGTACCATCCTTTCGCACCCGTCTCTCCAACGGGACAAGATCGACGAGACGATGGACGCACTGCACAACGCCACCGAAGACGCGAAGGATGTAGACCTGACGATCCGCCTGGCCGGGGAGGCGGAACGAGCGACGATTATCGATGATGACGAGATTGAACGCGAGTTGCGCGCGTTGGTGAAGGATGCTGAGGACGAGAAACGTGCGGCTAAGGAACGAGCAGCATTGGAAGATTCGAAGCGGCTAGAAGAGAGGCTGGCGGATGCGAAGACTCCGACAGACGTTCCTGATGCAGTCGAAGAACAAGGAATGGCTGCACCGGTGAAGGAAGCCGTTCATGCTTAGAGGACTTTTAGCATTTTTAGATACTTTAGCAGCCGTGGGAATCGATCTGAACCGTGCTATCTACTGTCCGTGTCTGGAATATGGCCGTGCACATGTGTGTGTATGTCATTCTATTATACTCCCATCAGCCAGAGGCCAGAGGAGTCCCCTATTAACTACTACTAGGGCATTTGTGGGTTATCTAGCACACAGCTAACTTTATGCAGAACCTCAAAATGAGGCACCCCGAAGGGCGGTAGAGAAGGAGGGGGGAGGAAAGGGAAGTGGGCTGGAAAAAAAAATCGGGAGCGTCTTGGCAGGGTCCGAAAGGAGGAATTACACGGAGTAACTACAGTACGGAGCGGACACGCAGTCATCAGCACGAGCGAGCCGAGCCCCCCAGGGCTCCAGACCCCGCCCCCTAAAAAAAAAGAAAAAAAAGAAAAAAAAACCAAAGGAATATGCGCCCGTTGGACCACGCACCGACTGTACCTGGAGAGGTCGGAGGTTTGAGGGGGGGGGGGGCAACGCCCAGGCCACTTGGGCGGGACGGCGGGTGAAGCGTGGTAGAGAGGAGATGGGTACTAGTTGTTGTGAGAGGGGGATCCCCAACTGATTAGCCCCAATGCGAGATCGCCATCACTTTGACGATTTGGACCTTTGACGACCGCCCTCGAGGAGAGACCCCTTTGGACTTGCCACTTGAGACCCCTCCGCGCATGCGAGGCGACGGATGAGGGAGGATGAAGAAGAAACCCCCACCAGATGGTGGCGGTATCAGATCAAAGTGCGATGTATGGCCGTGCACGTACCATGGCTTACCAGGACCCACCGGGTCGCTCGTAGATTCAGCGGCTGCACGAAGGGCGTCATCCACAATTGAGTGATCTAAACGAGTCCCAGATTACATCAAGCGTCTGTGGGAAGTAAGCGTTGCAACAAATAAACATTTTGATATTGCATCTCGAAAACATTTACACGAGGAGATCCCGACTACCACATCCACACGCGAAGCAACCAGACAAGATCAAGTACGAGAGGAAAGAGAAAAAGACTGAAGGACAACACGGTGGACGAGGCATCGATAATACGTATATACGGAAAGGTGGCAGCAACCAGCAATGCAAAACGGAAAACACGGTGGAATATGATATTATGTCCTACTGGGGAGGAAACATACGGAGGAAAACAGACCCTTAGATTGCGGATTATGGGGCGGATGAGGTTGCGCGTGGCGGGGTCGTGAGCGGCATGATGACGGCTGATAGGAGAGCACTACAAGAGGGAAAGCAAGGGTGATAGCCGGCATGCAGAGAAGCACTGTGAGGTCTCGCAGAGATGTCAGAAGAGGCCGTCGAAAGTCGTTACTTTCTACGCTGCCTTTTACTGGTGGTTGGTGGTTCGGCTGGTTTCTCCTGGGCATGTTCCTGGAGTTCCTGCGCTTTTTCGTGGGTGAAAGCGAACGGGCTATCGTTGAACCACATAAACGATTGCCCTGGATACGGCATTTGGGTAGAGCAAGGAATGGGAGTATCCGGTTCGCTCTGTTCATTGGCGTTCGAAACGCTCTGATTATGGTCAATATCAACAGGCACATCGATTGTTGAAAGGCAAACAATCCACCTACAACTTCGCGTCTTGTACGTTTCTTACCACGATCGCTTGGAGTAGGGACCGTGGATGTTGTGTGCGCTGGAGTACTAGCATTTGAGAGCTCCGGTGTTGGAGGGATCGCCGGAGTTTGAACTGGGGTCGGGACTACCGGTGTGTCGGGGGTAGGAATAATACCCTCCGAAGTTAGCCACTCTAGATTGTCAGGGTAAACCGTTGAACCTGGGGCGAGAAAAAGGGCGAGGGGGGTGGTTACGTACCGACAGATCGATAACGGAATACAAAGGTGACATATGGCTGGGGGTTGGATAAATCCCACGGAAGTATCTTCCAAGTCGCTTTGTGCTGCGAAGCGACCTGTCGCTCAACACCGTAGCTATTCGGCTGGTGAGGTTTTATGAAAAAGGAGGGAAACCACTCGAGCACTAACCCAATACAATCATCTCCCGCCCGGCGCTTCCCGCGCACTTGCTGTGGGACAAGTAACGGAGAGTTTGCAACTCTACCTGCGATTCTTCGGACCAGTTTAATCTTAAGTATGATAGAGCCAATACTGCTCTCCTTTCCGACGAGAGGTATGTCGTCGATATCTAATAGTCGGGTTAGCAAGCGCCCATGACGGCGAACTCAGCCGGGAGCGAGAGGAGACGAACTACGATCAATCTTATTAAAGACGAATGGTTTTTCAGTCTGGTCGCCAGTCCTGACCCCGGTCCTCCGAGCTTGACCGTGACCGTAGATGTATTTGCCGGGGAGGACGATTCCGTCCAGTTCGATGAAGGATTGGGAGTCGATGCCAGTCCCCATGTCACACCAGTTGATTGTGAAGCTCCTGCCTGGTTGACTGGGAAGCCAACAAGTGACCTTGTTTCCGGAGCCCGACACATCGTATTCAGGTAGCAGTTTCCCGTCGCACTCGACCCAGGCTTGAGCGGAGTATAAATGACCAGAATAAGCGACGGCCCGAGAGAAGGAAACACGAAATTACCATAGAATTTTCCGTAACTCAGCATCTTTCCTTGATAGTAGAGAGTGGAATTTGTCTTGAGAGTCGAGACCGTTGAAATGAGCGGTGGTCCTAGACCGTGGCGAGTCTCCGTCTATTGCTGGTCTCCGCGGCGCAGTGTGATGAGCGCGTAGAAATTCAGCAAAAAAATAAGCGAAGTCGCCGAGGTGGCTAACCTCCGAGGACTGTGTCCTGGAAGGAGAGGAGGCGAGAAAGAGGAAGGTACGAGCCGGTACGAGCGGAGGGAATGTTGGGGAGAACTCGATCAACCCATAACTTCAACTCCCGCGATCTTCTCCGTCACGTGCCTGTGACACGCTATGTGACTCTTATCACATGCTCTTTCTCACGCGATCACCGTCTCTCCGCTTCGCGTTGACAACCAGGCGCGTCTCATTAACTCCCACATTCCCGAGATTTCTTGCAACCATGCCTCCAAAGACCAAACGTAAGGCAACCGAGGAGAGTCTTCCACCAAAGAAACGCGTCAAGAAGACAGATACCATGACTTCACAGTCATCTGTCGCTTCAAAGGCAGGGTCAGGGATTGATCCGTCTGGTCAACCCACGAATACGAAACTGCCGGATGAGATCTCGTTTCCGGAACGCGTCCCTGGCACAAGGCGTATCTCTGCCTGGAATGTCTGTGGTTGGGCGGCCTCTAACAAGAAGGTTGGTACCCAAGGATTGCTCGGTATTTACGCGATTGATTTATGGCCGATTCAGGGTTTTGGCCAGTACGTGGAAGCGGAAGATGCTGACATACTGGTGCTTACAGAAACCAAAGTCCGTACTTCTTGATCGCACACCATCGTCTCCGCTGACGCGTCGTTCAGGTCAATGACGAGCCCATGAGTCCAGCGATCACAAAGCGGTACCCGTTTCGATACTGGACTATGGCAGAGAAGAAAGGATACTGTACGACAATCACTCTGCGTTCCTTTCCAGTGTACTCACAGGGCACAGCCGGCACAGCGATACTTTCGAAACATAAACCTTTAAGCGTCGACAAGACGCTACCTGGTCACCCAAACGCTACTATTTGGAAGGGCCGCATCATCACCCTCGAGTATCCTGACTTCTATATCGTCGGCACCTACGTCGTCAACGCTGGAGAGGGTCTCAAGGTGCGCCCGATTATTTGTGGCAGAGACTTGTACACCGACGATGCTCTTAGACCCTTGGCGAAAAGAAAGAGTGGAACAAACATCTCGAAACTCACCTAAGGGATCTTGACAAGAAGAAACCAGTAGTTTGGACAGGCGACCTCAATGTGGCACCAACTGAGAAAGGTTCGGTGGTCATTGGGATAATTTTGATGGCAACTGATTTCCACCTCCAGACCTCTCAAACGCAAAGAGGAACTGGAACAAGGCTGCTGGTTATACTGAAGCAGAAACCTCCTGGTATCGCGACCTCCTCAACCCACCCACTTCAGGAGATGAGGACGCCGAGAAACCCAACAAATTTGTTGACGTTTGGAGGCACAGAAATCCTGAACTTCAGCATTACACCTATTTCTCTTACCGATTTGGCTGCCGTGGGAAAGGTCTCGGATGGAGATTGGATCACTGTACGTTTTGGTCGACTCGCTCTACGTCCGCCACAACCGGCTCACTATGCTCTAGTTGTTGTCAGCGAGAGAATGTTGGAGAGAGTCAAGACTTGCGAGATAAGGAGCGAGATCTATGGGGCCTCAGACCATTGTCCGATTGTCTTGGAGATTGATGATACATTTGGGGGTACAGATGGTGCGGAGATCACAGATACCGTGGGTACTACAAATACGATAGAAGCTGCAGGTTCAAGTGCCACCTAGACTTGGTTATCTCTCTCAATCTATTCGCGCAGCCTGGTAGACGGCCCGACCCTCGCGTTCTCAAGTGGTATTTAGTACTCTCCAAAGCTTACATGTCCCGTTTCCGCTGCATGCGCACGAGCTTCCTTCTCTCCAGTCAAGCCTTTTCCGCAATTCTACAACGAAATTCAGGCTCTGACGAACAAATAGAACCAGATATATACCAACCTCGCACTTCAAAGTGAACGTTGACGTGTTTGTAAACGCCTTCTTAGCCCTAAGCTTATCCGCCAGATCTTTGGCTGCTTTCAAGATTGGATCTGCCTCTGGCGTCGATCCTCGAATTGGCACTATCGTCTGGTGGAAATCTTCAGGTGCATCCTTGATTGGTGCCAATGTCGCCGCATCGTAGTGAATTCCCGAGTAAATCAAGATGGACCTGTTCCCGGAATCGGCTTCGGGGGAAGGCGTGAAGTGATCTATACGACCAGTCTCGACGTCGACGGAGGAAATCTCAGTGTTGTAGTATTTTGCCAGGATAGCGAGTTCGATGGCTCCGCCCCATGTCGATGGTTTCAGTATCGTCGAGATGTAATCGTCCCTTGGTCGGCTGTGGGGACCGCATCAGCCCACGCAGTCCCTGGGGTCGAAAAGCACCTACCCAAGGATCGCCTCAGACCACGTCACCATGTCCTTCCGAATCTCATCCGCGACGACTGTGGATTTTCAGAAGCAACTCTGTCCGACGACGATCCAACTCACTTTTCCGAATCTCTTGGGCCTTTCCGATGTTTTGCTCGAACACGATAGCAACGGAAGAAAACAGACAGGAGTTGTCATCTGGTACGATCTAACCGTTCCCCTCAGTAACGTGACTTCTTGGGGCTGGGTGAGACCGTACCCTGTGTACCAAATAACTCCCTTCAGTCTCAACGGAATCGGGTTCGTTCGCTGGAGGCTGGGCTGGGGCTAAAGGCCGAACGTTGGGCTGCTGTGCAACGCCGGGGCCAGAAAGACCGGTGGCAGAGCTGGTCGAGGTAGACTTTGTACTTTGTCCTCTGCCGTTCTGGTTGACTATCAACTGTTCACCCTTGGACAATCCAAGGCTCGAAATGGGCAACTCGGGTATCAACGTCAAACTCTTGGGGGGGTATCCGACCTTTACTGAAAAATGCGTCAAGATGAGCTGGGCCCTGATGAACCTGGGGTAGCTGACGTACCATCCTGTTGTGAGGGCAGGATTTCCGTGATTTTGTAGATCTCTTGCGAGAGATCCTGGACAGTCGCAGACTCGAGATCGATCTGGATCGTAGAAACGCCTTTGGGATGTCTCAGTCGTAACTGACCCATCGTGGCTGCGGCTGGAATCGGGGAGTGAGTAAGTTTTGTTCGGCAGAGAAACGCCGGGGAAACATGAATTCGGACACGGGGCATTCCCTCCGGTGGTGACGTCACGTGCGAACCGCATCTTCCGATCGGGAATTACGACGCGGGAAAGGCTGTCCTAAAATGCGAACACCTCCGAGTCGCGTGCGCAGGTTATCCCCATTACAAACATCATGCACTGAGTGCCGATAGCCTGTCCGGTGACTAACCGGGTCAGGCTGCGGGTTCGTCGACGGTTAGAGTTGAAACAGACCCCAGGACTTCTCAGTCGATCGACCTTTTGTTACCGAGGGTGGTTCAACTGGTGCTCTGCAATGGGCGACTCGGCTTGGAGCATCCGCCACACCATCAGGGTCACGATATCGATACATGTACTGTTTCGGTGTTACATTCACTATTTGACTTGCGTTTGTGGCCACTCGCGCGACACAATTACGAAGCCCGGCCTGATATTTTGGGAAATCCTGGGAAACCATGCTAGTGTTACCGTGTACTAAGCCGGTACCCAGTATGCAAACCGAGATACATAAATCGATTAAGTTCCGACTGTCCCTGGAGTAGCGGAGCACGAGGGACCCTTAGACTCGGTGCAGCCCCGGTTCACCGTTCCAAATGTAACATGATTTATTTTGTGAGGTAAATTTCACCTTGCAATCACATGTGATAATAGCTCAACGAGAGAGGACTTATATTGACACTGCACGGCTAGCCCCGTGTCGCATATGGCGCTCGAAAACCGTGAGCACTCGCCGGGCTAAATGTGGTAGAGCCGGAGGTACGACGGAATGACAAAAGTGGTCGGGGGCCGAAGAGGGTAATGTGAGGGGGAGATCTGGATGTCGATGTTGTTGGGGTTCAGACCGTCGTCGGTCACTCCAATTCTGGCATCGTGTCTGGGCGTAAATCTAGTGAGGGCAGGAGTGGGGGCGACCCAGAATTCTGCGGGTGTGAGAGCCTTAAGGCCGTACGGTTGCGGCCCACTGGTGATCGACTCGATATACCCGAAGAACGGTAGGAAGCGGAATTTATGACAGTGTCGAGACCAGATCCGGACGGCTCGTTGCCATCGACAACTACCAAATCCTCTTGTATGGTGACGGGAGGTTGGGTGGGCCCGAGAGTGTAGGTGGTGGACTGTGGAGAACGGGTTCAAGGTCTTCGTGCCTCAGCGGCGCGCGGACAAACGATCGACACTCGGAGTGATCCGCGGCTCCCTGGCCTGACGCGGACGGAGAGGAAATCGCCAGTTTTCAGGGCAATTATGACTCTTGGAGCGTAGACGAGTGAAATTTCCGTCGGTTGGATTGTACCGATAGTGTGTGAGATCCGATCGCCGCAACGGAACACGTCTAGTCGCGGTAACGGGCTGACGTCGAGTGACCGAGGTTGCCGCAGTGGTGCCAGGGCCCTGTTCGACCCCGAACTTTTTCCTCACCGTTTCCTCCCTTCCGCACAAGTGACTTCAATCTACTTCAGCGGCTGCATACCGATAGGTTGTGACAGCGAGTCCGTGTGGCGGTGCCATTTTAGCAGTCCGAGTGGAACAACAAACGCATCCGAGCGGAATGGCTCCAGAACTGAGACTCGCGTTGCGAACAGTCGAGTTGACGACATTCAAGCTGAGCTCGAGTTCAGTTGCACGTGAACTTCACGTGAGGAAGGGCAGATGTTTCGATGCTTTGAACACGGATCGGTTGAAGGGATGCCGTTGCAGACATCTCAAGATCCTCGCAGAGCTCTCAGCCGGAGAGGGAAATTCACGTGATGCACAGATGTTCAACCCCTAGATAATGAATCGGCTAAAAAACTGTATGTAAAGTACGAAACACTACGTGCTTCGTAATCACGATTCTTGATGATGCCAGATTGCATAAAAGGTGAACCAGAGCCGGCTCGCCCGACTAACTTCCAGTAACGATGTCGCAACCGACCTTCACGCTCAACGACGGTAACAAGATCCCCTTCCTCGCCTTCGGAACTGGGACAAGGTTCTATAGGCGGGATGTGACCGAGCCAGTGAGCTTGGCCATCGAAAAAGGTTTCACCCATCTGGATGGTGCCCAGGTATGCACACATAATCACGAGTTGGTCGGTCTCAGCATTCAAGGTTAGAGTATAGCTCTACCAGAACGAAGACACCCTCGGCGCCGCGATCAAAGCATCCGGAAAGCCCAGGGAATACTTTTTTGTTACGACCAAGCTCAGTCCACCCTTGGGGCCCGGCGAAACTGTTTCCGACGCCTTGCGCAAGTCATTGGCTAGGTTGGGACTCGGTGCGTCGTGATTCCAGCCGGTCTCTCGGTGTATCAAGACGGTTGATCCTCTGCACAAGATTACGTCGACCTCTTTTTGATCCACAAACCGCGTGGTTCAACATTCAAAGATAACCTCAAGGAGACATGGAAGGGAATGGAAGAAGCGAAATGGGCCGGTCTCACCAGATCTATCGGTATCTCTAACTCCGGCACCCCAGAGATCGAAGAGATTTTGTCGGTTGCGCAAATCGTTCCGGCTGTTAACCAGGTAAGGGTGATTACCCATAATCAACTTCAATTGTCTAATTGACACTGGGACCGACGCAGATCGAGTTCCACCCGTACTTCTTATCGGTCCACGAGCCAACGCACGAGCTAAACAAGAAACACGGAATTCTGACCGCTGCGTACAGCGGACTGGCGCCCCTGCACAAGGCGAAGGGCGGTCCACTGGACCCTATCATCGACCGACTCGCTGAGACGTTGTCGGAGAGGGCCGGGAAACCGGTATCTTCTGCCCAAATTCTGGGAAAATGGCACCAAGCAAAAGGAAACGTCTTCGTTTCGTGAGTCTCTCGTCTGTGTCGTCCCTCGTGGTGTAGCCTAAAAGCGACTCGTAGGACGTCATCCAAGGGTGAGCGCTTGGAGGAGTACCTCGCCATCCCCGGTCTGCCGGATCTCACCGAGGAAGAGGTCAAGTTGATTGATGATATCGGAAGAACTCATTTCTGCCAACTTTATGTGAGCTCTCTGCGTGTCTGACTGGTTTCACGTGTTGACGAGAGCCTTTCTAGCCCTTGCCATACCCGTTGCTAGATAGTGAGAAGATGGCGCATAAGTAGAAGGACAGGGGTCACGAGGTGCGTCGGGCATCGACCCAAATGAAAGGACTCGAATTTCCAGACAAGAATAGTGTACACGCCTGCCGTGTATTTCAGCCTCTCGGTCTTATTAATATTCTTAACAACAACTTGAGTTATCGTGATACTCGTCTACCCAGCCAACGAGTAAAGGTGTCCCAGTCTGTTTCAAGTGACACACGGGCGACCTGGGTCTGCCACATCACTCCGGGTTTTGTTTCAAAGGATGCCTCAAAACCCTGTGGCAACGAAGAAATGAAATTCCCGTGCGCGATTGAACCACAGCTGTAATAAAGGGGTGGGGGCCGCGCGAATGGAAATGTGGGCATGCCCTCTCTTACCAGCATGGGAGGTCTGGGCTGTGATAGGAAAAGTTAACTTATTATTGCGTTGCGAATACCTTAAGCTCCGGCTGCATCATCGTCTCCAACCCCCGTATCCATCAGTACGTCTTCCACGCCTACTTCCTCATCTTCCAGATTCTCCACTTTACCATTTCTATCTGGTTCCATTCGACCCTCTTCTTCCTCATCTCGCGACCACACAACCACGATCAAAGGGTTCATCCACAAATACCCAACTGTCGACGCGATCGCTAGTCCAACCCATGCCCATCTCATCTTTGTGAACCTTTTCTCAACATCGCTGGGTTCTGGTTTTGGCGTGTTGGAGCCAAAGGTCGGAATGAGCGCTGACCACGTGTTTGTGGACGGTGTGTGGTAGACCAGCGGGGAGACAGCGGGGTCGGGGAATGCTCGTGAGAGGACGAGACGGGCGTGAACTGCAAGGGATGGGTAGGATTCGATTATGAGGTCTTTGAAGATGGGGTCTGGGAATGGGGGGTTGAGGAGAAGTAGAGTGTGAGCCGCTACGATTATGTCTAGCGTTGATGGGCTGTGCGGACAAGGTTACACGACGATCAAAATGAGAGGAGATAAGCGCACTTTTCATGGTAGAAGAACATGCGACCATTGAGAAGTTTTGTGTACGTGTCTAGGCAAGCCCTTGCTTTCTCAAGCGTCTGGGGAAACTCTAAGCATGTGATAGTGGAGAAGTATGGGGAGCGTACCTGTTCGAGAGCAAAAACGTTCCTTGCGATCTCCTTAGGGTCTTTTGCTGGTGGGGGTTTGCCTAACAGTGAAGCACCGAGCCTCGATTGCCCAGACGGCGTTTCAGCCTCCGTTGGCCAAAGTCCTACAGCTTCCAGCCTCGGTTTATACAGCTCTCTGATACGGTTTGGCACGTAGTATCGTTGCGGAACGGGCATCATTCTCGCAAGTGTCGGTCGGATAAGCTTCCAATAATTTGCGGATGAATAGTATGCATATGCCTGAACGAGAATTAAATTGTATACGGGGGTGAGGCAGGTTTACACCTACTACGAGGTCACCAAGGGTCGAAGCTGCATGTGCTTTCCACGCAGTGCATTGAGCCTTTTCCTTAGCGGAGGCGTGACCGTCCAATTTCGAAGACCCTGGAAGCGCAGAGACGTATGCCACAATTCTGGGAAGTGACGAGATCGTAACGAGATTATGAGTGAGATACGGCAGTTGTCCTACATGTGTTTCTTCAGTCCGAAGTTAATATCCCGAGGGTCATCACGTACCGTTAGGAGAATAGTCTGGGGTGGTTGATTCCTCCACGCTAAATTTACCCGGGATAGCCAGCTGTAGATAAAGCACTGCGGCGAGACACGTCGGTTCTATCGACGCCAGGCCAAATGCACCAGGCCAGATGTGCAAAACGACACTTTCAGCCGACGTCGTCGCATCGGAAGTTGAAGCGGAGGTGGACATGACCGTCTTCCGTTGGGGTGCGGCAAGACGCGTCTCGGCCGGCTCGGAACACTCTTCCACACTCCCTCCGACCTTTCACCATCTCTTCCTATGTTCCGACTATGGAGTCCGTCTCCGTCGACCAGCATTAGGCACTTCAGCTCGACCGTCGTGAAATTTGCCACGCCTACTACGAATGCCGCACAGAAATGGACGCCAAATTCGATTCGTACAGGTCTCATTGCGCGGAAACGTGGGATGACGAGCATGTATGATGACAACGGCGTCAGGGTTCCTGTGACTGTCCTGCAGGTACATTCTACTTTTTGGTGTGTGGTTTGCTAAAGTCCGAACGTGTTTTCGTTGCAGATGGAGAATTGCCAAGTCACAGCGAACATCAAAACGGTCAGAGCTGATCAGACCGAGTACCATGCTGTCCAAGTTGCTGCTTCCGACCGTCCTCATAGGTCGACTACGGCTCAGATGAGGGGGCATTTCGAGAAGGCAAATGTCCATCCTAAGCGTATTGTGAAAGAGTTTCCTATTACTCCGGATGCTCACGTTCCAATCGGTGCGGATATGCACGTCCACGGGATACAGGTCCTTGACTAACCTCCCCGACAATATAGGAACTACGCTCTCCGCTATTCATTTTGTTCCGGGACAATATGTGGATGCTGTCGCTAAATCGTGAGCCGGTGCATATAGTCACTTGGGTTGCGGCCATTGACGACTGCTCAGGATTGGAAAGGGTTTCCAGGGTGGTATGAAGAGATGGAATTTCAGGGGTCTGCGGGCTAGTCACGGTGTTTCTGTTTCACACCGCTCAATTGGTTCGACCGGTGGCCACCAGGTGAGTTTTTCTACATAGTCGGTCTTGAACATTCACCGACCCTCGAAATAGGACCCAGGTAGGATTTGGCCTGGTAAAAAGATGGCCGGACGTATGGGTGGGGAGACGATAACCGCTCAAAATCTTCGTGTCATCCGCATCGATACTTCCCTCGACCTCATCTTCGTGAAAGGTTGTGTGCCGGGTGTCGATGACGCGCATGTGTTGGTTCGTGACGCCAAAAAGAAGCTGCAGTCGTTAGCGAGGGCGAACCAGGCCAAGGGTCTGTACGAGAAGGTGCTTCCCAAGGGTGTGGCAGATTTACCGTTCCCCGCTGGTACCGTTGAGCTCGCAAAGACTCTACCCACGATCATCGAAGCACCTTCAGACCGTGTCACCAGTCCGTTTACACCTAGAGAATAAATATCCTACCTAATTTTCTACCCACGTCGTTCCAAATTTCTTTTGAGATGCCAGCTCCGCTTCCGCCCCACCCCCAGTCCAGACGTCAATGCCGCCCTCTGACGACCTCCACGTTAAGCCCTCTTACCCCTGGCACATCACCTAGACCAACACCATGGCGGGAAATCCAAGGATTATATCCAAGGACCGGCTACTCGTACAGACTGCGTCATACAACACCAACCTGCAAGGAGATTCTGGCGTCCCACAGGACCTGGTCGACTGGTTATCTCCAACACTCCAGGTCTCTAGCTTCCTCGCGAAGGAGCCTCGAGCCCCGGACGTCGTAGCAGTCGGTTTTCAAGAGCTTTTACCCTTACATCTTGGTTGTAAGTTGACCACCACACCCTCACGTACCGCAAACCACGATTAAGATATGTTTGTTCCCAGTCGCCGGCCTCTCCAAGAGTGTAATCGAGAACCGTGACTCTCTCATCCTCTCCCAAATCGAAGCCAACGCCCCGAATAATGAGAAATATTCCCTCGTCGCCAAGGTTGTACACGTCGGCGTTGCTTTGTTGGTCTACATCCTGGATGAGCGCTTTGCACGAGTTGCGGACGTGCAGACTTCGTGGACGGGCTGTGGGCCTGCATACCTCGGGAACAAGGGCGCGGTAGGCGTGAGGTTTAGACTTGCTGGCGAAGGTGGCGGGCTGGGTGAAACATTGACGTGAGTCTACCTGCACCGTGGCCCAAGAGGGGCGCTCATCCTTCTTTTCCACCGGATAGATTCGTATGTGCCCATCTCACACCGCACGAACACAAGCTACCTCAACGGATCGCGGACTACAACTGGATAGTGGGCTCGCTTGCGTTTCCTCCCCTCCCCTCCTCTCCCTCCTCTTCTCGCAAGCCCTCAACGGCGCCAACGACCATCTACGATACCTCTCACCTTTTCTTCTTTGGTGACCTCAACTTCCGCCTCGATCTCCCAGAGTCACACCCCTTACGCGGGCCAGACAATCATGATTCTGTTGTCTCCGCACTCGATAGTGGGAGCAAGAGAGAGGAATTGAAGGAGTATGACCAACTGAGGATGGAACAGAAAAAAGGCACCGTGCTTGTGGGATTGAGAGAGGGTGACTTCTGGAATTTCAAGGTCTGCTCTCCCCGTTTTGTCCTCCGTGTTATGATCTGCGCAGGATTCATGGATGTCTGGCTTTTGCAGTGTACGTACAAATATGAGATTGGCGAGGTCGACAAATACAGGTTGGTGGGAATTTGTCACATCTCAATGCGGTACTGACTCTTTCCCCGACAGCTCCCGCAGGACACCATCCTGGACAGACAGGGTGTTGTATGCTACACATTCTGATGACCCACAGACTCCTGAAAAGTCGAACATCACCAACCTGTTGTATACCTCTGTCCCAGGGTACACCACGTCTGACCATGTAAATCCTCTTCACTCCGTCACGCACTTCTTATGTCTGACTGCAGCTTGGTCGTGTAGAAACCCGTCATCTCTCTTCTTCTCCTTCCCCCTTCTCCGTCCGCATCGGCATCTTCCGAAGAGAGGGAGGTCGAGATTCCAATTCTGAAACTCCCTGCGGACTTCAAACCTGTCATTCTGCCGTATGCCTCCCTAAAATCTACCATCGGCAGGGTGCTCGACAGGCTCCTCGGGTATATCCTCTCGATACTGACCCTGCTCGGCGCTGGGTCAACGATGATAGGAGTGGGGAACTTCGTCCTAGGGATGGGAATGCTGACTTTCTGGAGAAAGAGTGTAGGCACTGTGCCCGATGTTTAAATTCGTCGTGGTTCGGTGCCCCACCATATGTATTATTTGTGCGTTTTCGTGGTTATGTATAAATCTTGGAGGTAGGTATCCCTAAGGTTCACGTCCAGCAACTCTCACATACTCCTCCATCCCCCGGGGTCGCTTAATGTAACGGTTGGAAAATACTGTGCCAGTATAGAAGGTGAATGGATGTCGACCCTTGCCCCTCGGATGTCTTGCCGGTTGCAGAAACATTGTCGAACTTGCCATAAGCATGAGGTTGCTCGGTTCTGGTGATTAAAGATTCTCACCCCATGTTTAACACGTGTCCCTCCTACCGATATCCGGCCACACTCGACGGGTGCACGTTCTCCTCCCCTTATAAGCCCGTGCCAGAAGTTGCCACCCACCTTGATCTCTTCGATTTCCGTTTTGTCTCCCCTTTGACTTTGGCCCCGGCGGTCAGTTCACCAGTACTTTTTGCTCAACGCTTTTCGATTCTTCGACGGCCGCACCGATGCCTGGGTTGCAAAAGATAGTGACAGCGACGGCCGACCATGATATGGAGCGTGTTATCTCAGGGATATCGTC
>Ga0307515_10008996_pt1 | contig 19400 bp, 24 predicted proteins | sample 17_EM_MG_FD_194513 | JGI IMG/M metagenome (GOLD analysis project Ga0307515, IMG submission 194513) | Populus trichocarpa ectomycorrhiza microbial communities from riparian zone in the Pacific Northwest, United States - 17_EM | ecosystem: Host-associated > Plants > Roots > Unclassified | place...
ACAGAGCCCCATATCCCCTCCGCCTCCGGGCAAGCCGGTTAAATGGCGGAGTTCCCCACCCACTACCCTTTGTCCCCTTCACACCGGGGGGCTGGCACTGGGATTCGAACCCATAGCATTGTGACCATATACCCCGCCTATACTTTCAGGAGCGATACCACTGCGCCACGGGGCCAGCCCTTCTTAATGCTCTTTTGGAGATCGTGAAAGAGATCTTAGGAAAGATTGTGAGAATTTTTGGATAGTAGCGATATCCGGGCTCATAATCTGTTGAAAAGTATATTGATTGCTCTATCTCGAGGGCCAAAGACTGTATATGTACAATCTCTCGTATGTGTATGTGTATGCTCTATCTGACATGAGACGCATCACCTTGGTCCTGATGCATATCCTCATACAGTCACCATCTTCATACAAGTCTTCATTCTCATACAAGACATCAGACGGTGCTGAGACTCACGATCCAAGTACACATGCAACAATTTATGTTGCATATGTTCCGTCCCATACGCAACCTGTGCCCGTTAGCGAGATCCAATGTCCGGTTTGCGAATTGGTTCCAGTTCGTAAATGAGAAGAATTTCTGTGACCCCACGAAGGATGTTGCATGACTATAAATAAACTGGGAAATGCGAAGGCCACAATGCATCTGGATGTGCTGACAATGGTAGAGGCGGTGAATGCTACCAGCAGCCATGCACAGCGGTCAGTGCTGCCATACAGCAAGCCCAGAGAAATTCCATCTCTATTAATAAGACTGAAAATGAGATCACTCTAGCCCACACAGCATCACAAGCATCTACTAGCAATAAAGTCGGTGTATCTTGCAACTGTAAAAAGGGATGTGGAACGCGGCGCTGCAGATCCTTCAAAATTAATCTGAAGTACTCTGTTTATTGTCACAAAGAAGGCTATGTTTGTGGCAATTTAAAACCTCTGGCCGAACGCACAGAGATATCTCTCATGCTACGAGAATCTTGGGAGGTATTGGATGATTTAGCGGAAGAGGAAAACAGTGTTGGTGGTCACACGTGATCAAATTCAGACCCATAGCAGAAGAAAAGTACATGGTGGCGAGGAATTGTGATATATGGCTGCAGCGATGGTAAAAGAATGAGGTGTCTAGAAACTCAGAGAAATTTATAGTTGGGATGTATGGACAGCTTTAGGTTAGTTTGTAAGTTCGTCAATTGGATCCAATTCATGAATCAGACAAAAATATCGTGAACCGGATGTGCAATCTCGCGAACTGGATTTATCGCCGTTCAGACGGAACCCATATGGATCGCCACCCTTTGTAAGGCTTATAGGCTCCAGCAGGGCTGATGGAGATCATATAATCGGGCTGACGGACATTTGGGACTCAGCTGGAGATGCCAGCTGGGTGCACATACATGCGTACAAGACATACTCTGAATACAGTATATAAGAGCATATAAGCTCCTACGTAGATAGACTCTATTAAGGAATCAAGCTTCTCTATCTCTACTTTTAACAATTTACGTTGCACGGATTTATGAATAATACGCGATTCGGAGATACATGGCTTGCGGATATATAGTAGTCTGTCAGCCGGTTGACAGACTAGATATAGATAGCCAGTCGGTGGGCAGTATAAATATATGGGTTTCGTGAGCAGAAACGATGCAACATTGTATCACTTCATCATTTCAACAATCTGGTCACGTAAATTACCTATTACTCGTATTTTCGTCTTTTTCTTGGGATTCTTCCCACGGCTTTTGCTTTATATGCAAGATTGTTTCATTTTTTTGTGAAGGGATTGGAGCAGATCAACCAGAACTCAGCATTTTGATTAGTGTAGATATCAGCTCGAGTGCCCTGAGTTCGATATTCTTCTCGCCACTCTACAACGCCCTGTCTTAGTTTATACGACCCTGTATTACTGCTGGCTTCGTACTGTAGAGAGCGCCGGTTCATAGATGCTCACTCGAAGACTAATCCACCAATGCTATGTCTGGTCTAACCTGGGAATCTCGGAATCCCGACAGGTATCCAACAACAAATATTTGCTTGGAACAGACAAATAGTTCCACTGATTAAGAGATAGTTTCAATAAACATAAGCCGCGTGGCATAAGTGAGGGATTTTTCCCTAGCCGAGTATCGGTAATGCACTGGCGCGCTTTATTTGAGCATAGAAGTCGACTAGAATTGTGAGGTACAGCAGTGTGCGTTTATGACGAAGCATCGTTTATGCAGCTGAGTCTTAGTTTGGCGATATGTGAGATGGACCGCTTCGAACTACGACGTTCTATCAGCCTTGTGCTCCAAACACCGCTAAGTTTTTGCGGTGGCTTCATGTGGCAAGATTTCAATGAAGGTTGTGGTTGCGGTGGAGATTCGAAGATGGGTTTAGACTTGCTATAATCTCTGAGCATATTATTGTTCATTCTCATACAATAGGTTACATAGATATCAACTCCTACGTATCGATATATGATTGAGTGCTGGGCAGTTCAGGGACTGAGGGGCCCGCTGAACGCCTCCGTTTCATATGTTTTTGCGGTATGTAAAGTTAGGCTCCGACCTTCTTCTGGTAACATCCTTACTTAAACATGGGCCTATACCTCTGCTTTGCGGACGGCCATGGTTCAGGCAAATTTCGTTGTTATCTGCGAAATGAGGGCGGTCTGTAGGCCTACTGATGCGGTCTCGGCCGAACATAGAACTGATTAGGTTTGCCAGTGATAACTCATAACCGGGTGATATTTCTCGCCCGCTAGTTTTGCATTCCCATTGCTGTATTAGTTTTGTTTCGTTCTCCGCATTGTCTACTTGCAGGACATGATTTTTGACATGGATTTAGATGCTCGTGTGATGTGTTAGTATGATTTAGAGTACAAGCATATCTATTTCATCTAAACGATAGACCCTATAATGGCGAATTTCAGATCCGTGGCAGATTCCCCGACAGACAAAGCACTCATATCGTGCTCTAGAACCCTATCCTCCGGATTCGCAGTCACATATATAGCGTATGGAGAGCCCACGGAAGCGAGCTGAACGCGAATAGCCCTTCCCTATAACAAGAAATTCGCAATGTTGTATTTTTGGGACGTATACGGTTACTTGGGCGGGCTGTTTGTTTTGCGCGTTAGACCGGGGTTGCTGGGATCCTCCGGACTTCAAGCTTTTTGGCGGCCTGCAGGCCTATTTAGGTACTTATGGCCCGCATCAACGACAGGGTTCGCTTATTAGCGGACTGAACTATAATGAAATCCTGGGTTGATGTTGACCGTGGTTGTGTGGCCTGTGCTTGCGAACGTTTACCCAAATAGTGTAATTGAACGAATTACCCGGCTAGGACTTTATATTCATGGGCTTGTGCGTAACGATATCGCAAACACGTCATAGTATGTGTATGTACGAGTACGTGGTAGGGCCTAGGATTGGTTGGTCTGGTGTCAGTGGATACACGTTTGTACGTACTCGAGTACTTAAAAAGCTTGCGCGTCCCTCATCACCACTCTAAGCTGACCCCCAGCCCGCAGACTGAGACAATCAACAACCACCAAAAAGCTATGGAGAACAACCTGGAACTCGTCCGCGAAGTTGAAAATGCCCTTCATGTCGACATTGTACCCGGGACGGAGATTATGGCGCAGGATGGTGTGTATTTATTATCTTCTTGCACCTCACTCCTAGAATGACAGTCTTCTTTGCACTGGGCTGCCTTCACTGGGTGTATGTTGACTAGCGACAGTGGCCGGAATCCATTTCGTCGAGAACGAATCGAATCAAGTTTTAGTACCTCAGCCATCCAATAACCCCGACGACCCCCTGAATTGGACTCCGCTATGGAAGGGCATCGCCATGACGAGTATGTTCATGACTGCCTTCGTCAACGCTTTCGGGCCTCTTGCAATCGCTCCGCAGGTACCGATGTACATCGCCGAATGGCCAGAGAGGGGTATTGCAGATATCCTGCAATTCGTAAGCCCAACTCCCGCCCGAACGCTGCCCTGATTTGACCGTATACATTCAGACGGGAGTCTGTATTCTTGTTCTCGGGTTCTCTAATTTCCTCTGGGTGCCAATGTCAACAACGTTCGGCAGACGTTGGGTCCAGATTCTCTCTGGATTGGTTTCTCTAGCCGCGTGTATCTGGCGGGCAAATGCAAACTCATACAACTCAATGATGGGAGCATCTATCTTGCACGGAATTGGAGCGGGTAAGCGATAACTATTAACGACTTATAGTACTGACTAGTGTCAAATTTGGCAGGCACCGCTGAGACTATTCCTCCGGTCTTGATTGCTGACGTGATGTTCTTGAACGAGCGCGGACTCTGGATGAATGTGTACACATGGAGCTACTTTGGTTCTTTGATGGTTTGGATTGACTGCTGACGAGTGCCGGAAATGTGTGCTAATGATATCTAGGTTGGGCCGATTGTTTCGGGTGCCATGTCGGACAAGTATGGCTGGAGGAGCTTCTGGTGGCTCAACGTCGCCTTGTACGCCGCAATGCTTGTTTTTCAGTTACTCTTATACCCGGAAACCCACTACGACAGGAGACAATTAGTTGACACTGGTACAACAGATGATAAATTGACTCCGTCAGAAGCGCCATTAACTGAAAATGAAAAACAATCTGCCACTCCCGATAAGGGCATCCATGGTGTCACGGAGTACGTTGACAACGTTTTCCGCAAAGGTAGCCCAACCAAGTCACAGTTCATCGGATTCACAAGGCGCGCGTCAAAGAAGGAGTCTTGGCTTTCTGTCTGGACTCCCATAATGCTCTTCAGTTTCCCAATTATTGAGTGGACTTCGTTCGCTTTCTCGTGGAGCGCCTCGTGCTTCCTGATGCTCAACCTTACCCAATCCCAAGTATTTGCTGCCCCACCGTACAACATGTCTGCCTTGGCCGTGGGATTAACGAATTTTGCACCTCTCGTCGGAGGCACAGTGGGCATGTTTGTTGCTGGGCCGCTGAGCGACTGGGTTAGCATGAGAGCAACTAGAAAGAATCGAGGCATTCGGGAACCAGAGATGCGACTTCCAACCTTGGTTCCATTCGTTATCCTTGCGATTATCGGTGCCTTGGTGACAGCCTATGGATATCAAAACCTATGGAAGATGGAGGTTATTGTTATCGTTGGATACACGTTGCTCGGTCTTCAGGTTAGATTGGTTGCCACTAGAAAGAGGATTGACACTGACCAACAATCATCTAGGTTACCGCAATCTCAGCCATTGTGAGCCCTTTCTTACTCTCCAGTTCAGAACTTCGTGGGGCCATTATTAACAGTATGAAGGCAATGACGTACTCTATTGATTCATACAAACCTATCGCTGGCGAAATCCTAGTTTCTGCAACAGTGAACAAGAACTTATGGGTTTGTAATTGATACTCTATAATATTTGACAGGCGCTGACTCGCAATATAGGGATACGGTGTGAGCAAATTTCTGACGCCCTGGGTGATCAGCTCAGGTTATGTCCGCCCAATGATGACCATTATTGGCACAAGCACCTTCATATATCTGGTTGCCACCCCTCTCTATGTTTGGGGAAAGAACTTGAGGAGGCTTACGAAGAACTCGTATGTTCACAAACGATAGTTGCTAGTACGGCAGTGGACTCTGTAGTTCCTAGGTAAATTCATAAATGGGAATGGGTCATAATACTATAACATATAAGATACGGTGGCGGCTTTGCCGCCTTTAGAGTGGCCCAGATAAACCGTCCTAGCCCAACCAGCCCAGAGTTGCCACATCGTGCCAGCTCCCATTGTGTCCTAGGTGCCCATCTCTTCTCTCGTTCTCAGGTTGCCTAATCACGTGCTCGGAAACTCATACGGTCGGCGGAAATTATTTCGCCACTACACTGGGCACGAGAGAACCTCATCTCCAAGGTCCTAGGTGTATTTGACTCCAACCCGGTCACAAAATTCGGAATTTGCTAGCCGCTTATGAACGGCATGGCAAATTCATGATCCGATATTGCGAGCATTTAGAGCTGTGTCCCATATCCCTGTGCTTCGTCAAGCCGCTTAACCTTTATATCGTCTGAATTTGAATTCTGGAACTCACATGCGCGCTTCTCATCACCCCCCAAGTGTGCTTCCTTCTAGTGGTACAGTCGACAATCCCTATTAGAATGCACTTGGACCGGGTGTACTGGAGAAAACAATATTATTACAAAGTGTTTATTCTTATAGCAAATGGATTTTGTATAGATATTACTAATTCGAGACCAAAATTCTTATCCTTATACAGAACATTTTCTGTGTGTATTCTTATAGACAGAATTGTTATAGCGAGAGTCGACTGTAGTCGGCAAACCCATGTGACAAAATGCACGCGCACCACTAGTCGCGGCCACGTTTAGGTTCGAACATTCACGGTTCACTATTCTTCTGCTTGAGCCAGCACAAACTAAGTACCCAAGTTATTGCAGTGGGACCGCTTTCCACCCAGACGGTTTGGTAGGATTTTTGCGGTTGCAGATAGCGACAGCGACTAAATGCCGTATACAGACTACGAATTGTCACTTTAAGGAGTACATGAATTAGGTGAAGGAATAATCATCACGAAGCTATCACGCATTCATTCAATCGAGGACGCTAGATATTCTTGCTTGCTAACTTAGGGCTGCAATGCAAACGAGAAATGAATAAAACGACCATCACACATGAATATTCAGCTCGTGCGCCTCAGCAGGCTTTTCGTGGACATTATCGAAGTGTCCGATTGAACCGAAGCCGCAGGATTATCTGCTATAAACGTCAACTTCAATTCTATAGTACCCAATGGGATCCGGGAACGCACATTTGTATATCGTACGGGTCTCAGTAACTGGTATGTAATGCAACGAATTTACCGACTGGCTAGAATCCTGATGAGCAGCCGCCATATCGACCGTGTCCAAGAAGCGACCAGTAGACCTATGTTCCCTCGGTTCGGAAAGAAATGCCATATTTGATGATGGGTTGACGTCGGAGGTGATCCACTTATTTTTCAATATGGGATTCTGCAGGCGTATCAATACCCGGTGGTTCTCTTGAAGTGCCCACGAGGCAACAGAAACAGAGGATGAATTCAGTGCGCGAGGTGACATCATTGGGCGTTCAATCCACCTTGTAACTTCCGCGTACTTAATATTTTCCGCGTTCTTCAAAAATTTGTCTCTTAGGCGGGTTGAGCGGTAAGATACCTCGTAGATAGACCTAAATTGTTTAATATGAGTGAGGAGGAGGGTTGACGAGGATAAAATTAGCAGGGTAACACACCACCTTCGTAGTTCCCATGCATGTTCTCCGGATCTGCATATGTACTCAAAAAAGTGCTTCGCCTCGGGGACATTAGGAAAATTCAACACAAGGACTTCTTCGCGGCGCTTCTTCTCGCAGAGAGGGTGGTCTTTTTCCTGGGCCCCACCCTGGGGATTTGATACGTAACTGATTTGGGAAAGTCTGCCAAGTATAAGGGAGCAAGAACCATTGTCATCTTGCTCAGATTCGATGTCAAGTTGAGATGGAACTGTTATCTCTAAAGTCAATTTTTGTGCAAAGCAGAGGGTTTTGTCAAGAGTCTTACCAAGATATAAATCAGCATACTCCCAATCATAGTGCATTCTTACAATGAAAAGACCTTGAAAGTGCGCCGGAACGGAAACATTCCCACGAAGAATGTAAATACGTCGATCAATAACCGTGGTATTTGAACTGGAGGCTTCCGATTGTGGTGCTGATACTACTGAGGCAGAAGGGGTAGATGCTGCCGAAACAACGGAGCTATTCCGTTGTCTTCGGTGGGTTGGTGTATATGTAGGGATTGGCGGCAGCAGCTTATAAATATCTTTCTTCTCTGGCACTGAGAGCTTCAATATAACGTCATGTAGGGTTAGAGCTTCCTCTGGAGTTTCGAAAGCGAAGAGCAGTTTTATATTCGGAGTTATCGGGTCCCATACCTAGCCTGGGTTAAAACCAATCGATTCTTCTCTTCGAAATTTACGGCAGTTAGGACTCCGAAGGAGAACGCACATATGGGTTATTTGGCGGGATTATTGATCCCGAATTTGGCGTAACTGCTCTTATCTGGTTACAATCCGACCACCTGGCTCGTATACGCAAGCCACCGCAATGCCTCAGTTGAACACGATTCGTCGGCATAACTTCATCTGTCAGAAATGTTGAACTGGGAATTTGAAAACTTACAGAAGCTGAGACACCACAGCCTTAATACATCGCTTTCTTTTGATGCAGCGGTTCCAGTGAGTATTACGCGACGGGTAGTGTTCCACCCCTCTGGGGGCGTAGTTTCATATATCCTGATTTCGCATGTGAACGGAAAAAGCGGCAATATGGCCGGCGGGTTAGAATAAATATATTCTTGGACCTGAACAGCGCTATTGAGATCAACGTTTTGTTACGCACCAACCAGGTTTGGATGTAATTTGTACCTACGGAAGATCTCCACTTCATTTTGGAGAAGCTGTTGGCGCCGCCATATTTCTTCACAGTGTTTATTTCGAACTTGGAAGAAACTCTCGAGTTCAGCGTGATTGAGAAACCTGATTGTAGTGGGAAATCCAGGAAACGAGAGTATTCGACATAAAGAGTTCTTCTCTTCGATTCCATACGACCTGGTACTTAAATCGTCTACTGCTACTAAAGATGACATTGTTAAAGATAGTGATCATATACCGAATGGGTGTTCCTCACAGTCTGTAGTTAGATTTAATGAACCGTCATGATTGCAGACGGTTATTTGCGCTTGATCCCCACCTTCGATCAACCATAGCACAAGCAAGTACCAAGGATCGTGCACGGTATTTCGCGGCGCCCGTCCCTCACGAAAAGAGGCGTGGACAAAAGTCCGGAATAGCACACGCTGCGTTTGTGTTGTTGCATCTTCGATTCGACATGTGAGCCAACGATCTGCTCTTAAGGAGGGATCATCATTCATGGGGTCATGGGTAAGTTTGAAAACATTGTCATCCTCTAATTCCTCTTGCAAACTTGTGTTTTGAGAAACGACATTGAGTTTGCACATCCGGATCCGCTGTTTCTTCCCGGGGAGGGTCCGTAGCTTTTGAACATCATCTTTCAATTCCTGTTGAATATAAGCTCAGGCAATTCGTACCTAGAAAGATAGGAATATACCTTGAGGAGATCTTTAAGTAAGTCTCGATCTTCGATTAGAGGGATATCATTTTTGCCTAGAACTTTCTTGTATACGACCCAGCACGCTTTCAATAGATCCATTTGCGCTTGACGCAGCCAATTGCTCTCCGTTTCGAACACAGACCTGATTTTGCGAAATTTCAACAACCACCAGGTGGCCTTTCTAAGCCAGAATCTGGGAAAGTAAGGAGAGGTCCATTTCACCTTGTTGAGGAAAGTATCGTAATCATCGACCGACCTCTCGAATGAGGCTTCAAGATCCTGATAGCTGTCGAACGAGACAGCTGGAGTCGTCGCCTCCCTGTCTAGAAATAACTGCGTCTGTTTTTGTTTAATATCTGCTAAAATTTCCATGGCAGCTTTTTTCCTCTCCTCTAACAACTTTTCTAAGACCGGTTGGACAGCATCATTCTGTGAATTTTCGCTTTGATCGCCAGATGCCACGACGTAGTTCTCCTCAAAACTACCCTCCGCAACACTCTCAGCATCCAAGAAGTTGTCGGGATTGCTACCGGACAGACTCAGTCGCTTGGTGGAGGTTGGCCTTTGGTTGTTACCCAGGGTTTCGATTAATTTACGCAGGAGAGTCTCAATGACTTCACATCGTTCTTGAAGATCGGAGCTGAAGCCAGGTAAAACTAGACTTAGTAACGCCGCAAATTTGCAATGGATTAACTCACAACTCAATACCGGTTCGACAGTAGCTCAGCAGTGTGATTTTCTCGTTTACTCGAGCCCTAAGCTCCAATAGTCGTGGTCTTTCAATTGCCCATCGAGCTCTATCCCACACTCCCCGACACTTGTGAAACTTCTCCTGCACCTTCTTCAAGTCCCCTAGCACACTCTGGGTGTCACCGACAATCCGTTTTAACTTACTGATCTTGTCGTGCTTCGGGTTTTTTACGAAGTGTTCGTGGCTCGACCGCAGAACACCATAAAGCGCCCCTACATCGTTTGCGAGCTCTGGGTATTCCTTTGGCGCATCTAACATTGGCCTCTGTCGTTTTTGGGATCAATGTTCTGGCCAAAGACAGATAATTCCCATGAATCTATGAGTTCTTACAATTAGTTTGGTGTATATTCCATACGACATGCGGACACTGGCAAGCAAATCTCCCACTGGAACGCGCCGTTAGTGGTCTGGATGCTAATGACGTGAATGATTCAAATTCCACTAACAAGACATTTTAGGGTGGAAAGCTCTGCGCGAATGACAAACCAAGGACGCTGAAATCAATGTTCTGTATCGGAGTACTTGTGAAAGCGGGAGCAGAGTTCGATTTGAGGGGTTGGCCGATCCGCGCTACAAGGAGAGGTCGAGCAACTACCAGCCAGATTCGATCACCATAAAGGAATCGTGAACCCCAGAACTCAGCCGTTGAGAATATTTAGAATTGGACCGCAAGCCTCAGGTCAGTATACGCATTGAACACTGGAAATATCAACGGGGCGCACAAGGTTGAATAGGATACAGCAGTCTTCAGACTGAGACATGCAGATAATGCTGTTAAAGGCTGGGCTTGCTGAAATATGATTCATCGAGCACGGCATTTAAAATATATGTACACTGTCATGGGCGACGCTATGTCAAACGTAGGATTCGGGTGCTACCGGAGCGATTTTGCTCTTCCGGTGTGTTACAAATATGTCAAATCATATTTACACTGCCAGCTCATTCAAAACTTTATTCGCCATAACGAGGCCACAGAACTGCAGGAGCAAGGATCAAAGGATCGGGGCGACCAAACAACAGTATAGGGCGGTCGATGCCTGGTAACGTTCACGAGATGAGAGGATATTGGAGTGGTTCCTGCGGAGAAGGCGGCAGTGTTTTTTTCTTTCCTTTTTCTGTTTTCTTAGGTTGATGTACGCGTACATGCACAGGTAGGTCTGCCCGTAGGCGTGAGTGCACGCAATTCGGACTTTGAAAGATACCCTTATTTAACACAAGCGAACACCCCACGGCATAGAAGTAGTCAAAACTGGAAAACCAAGAACCCGTGTGAAAAGTGTTCGGCCGAACTGCACGCTTGCCATAATACAGCCGGGTAAAACCCCCGGACACCATTGCCAAGCGAAATTGTCTGTTATGTTTTAGATTCGAGCTGTTATGGTAGGTGTTAAAGAACTTTGTTATTATGTTAATCAACTACACTCTTGGATCTTGGCCGGCAGTAGTTCTGCAGGGACCTAACCTTTGTGAGCTCCGGGCAGTCAGTGACAATACCCACAGCAACTGTGGTAGGCTGATAGAGTATCTCATGACAGAGCCTCACCCAATCGCTGATGCAATTTTCAGCACAACTGCAACCTACTGCTGGCCAAGATCCATGACGCACGACGTCAAGTCATATTCAAGGGGTGACAGGACGGCTCTATTTACTGCGATATCTAATTGACTGCTCTCGTTCCCAAAATTCTCGTCGCTCGCCAGCTTGTCGGTTGACTGGGTTTCGAGCGCACCAATTAGCAACCTTTATGATATGTAGATTCGAATTCATTTCTCGCCGATGCAAGCAGCTAAATTTCCAAACGAATTTCGTATGTACTCGGATAAACGATTGGACGCACCTGTTCTGGCAAGTAACATCGCGAAATCAGCAAGACACGATTGAGCCAGAGTCAGTTTGGGTAAAACAAAGCCCAAATAATAGCAGGAATTGGCGACGACTCAAGTACACTGACTTTCAATTAACATTATCCCCTGGCAGACATTCTATTCTCACAGCCAAATTCATTACCAGAACAGGAGCGTTCGATCTTTTATCCGAGTCCCTGAGTAGGTTATCTACAGCTGTCTCCCACAAGTTGAGTTATCTCTGATTTGTTTTTCGGTTCGGAAAATTCGTTGGCCATTCCAGGCAATCGATTGGACAAATCTTATGATCGGCACCCCCATATAGGAAGTGCAACAAATCAGAGATACCCCAAAGCCGCAAAATTCACCTACCGCGCCCCATTCATGATGATGAGACAAGGCTGAAAGTTTAATATACATCGTAATCAGTTCGATTTTTGTACACCAATCTCCTGCAACCCAAGGAACTTTGTACTCATTCAGGTGAAACTGAGAGCTACGTGCAGTTTGATATTTTCTTTGTGCACTGAAGATTACCCACTTTCATTGGACGGCTTTCGCTAAGGATTGCATACTTGTAAGTGTGGATAATGCTGGCAGGATTTTGTGATGCTTACGAAGAGTTACGCATATTTGATTTCGTTCGAATTCATGGCGGCCAACCATCGCTGAGCGCACAAAATGAGGCTCAGATGATCTACGCTCACTGCAGAAACAGATAACTTATTAAGTCCGGCTCTCTCTCGTCTCAAAGTCTATTCATCTGGTGAATACTGTTTAAGGACGACAGTATTATCTTTCACAAGCTAGATGGCCTCTCTAAGACCGCATATCTCTCTCGAAGACGAACTCGAAAAAACTCAGAAAGCCTACAAAGATGGGGCACTTGCGAATCCACTAGGAGAGCTCCATCACTTCCGGTTGCGGGAGCTAGGCCACGAATTCGTTGACCAACATGGGCTCGGTGCTGAGAACTACGTCGATTTCGAAAAAGGAGCGCTCCTGGCCCAGGGTGGCTCGATTCCGACATCTCTATCACCGCCTCCCTTTCCGGACGGCTACGATGAGACCGGCCGCCCGCAGCTTAAAGTTTGGGAATGGAAGCGTGGGGAATTGGCGATTCTTGAAAGGGAATGGAATGGAAAGGATGGACGTACCAGCTTGACAAAGGCGTGGGGTCAGCTTCCACCGAAGTTGAAGCTCTTGATTGTTACCTGCGGTCTTGGAGCAGCAACCCAAGGCTGGAATGAGTTAGTGGCCTATGACATGATTTTTCCCGGTGTCCTTTGCTGATAGCAACCCAGGTCAGCAGTAAATGGCGGTAAGTAATTCACCAGAACTTACACGTTTAATCAACGATCCTCAGAAGACGATGCTGAATGGTACCTAGCCAATTTTTTCTACCGGGAGCCACTGGGGCTGCTGGATAAAGACTTGCTGTACGGGCTTGTAAATGCTGCACCCTATGCAGCATGTGCCATTTTCACATATTGGTAAGTCCTAGACGGATAGCGTTCATTCAATGATGTCTAATGTTCCGCTAGGCTGGCACCACTTTTTAACTGGCGGGGGCGAAAAATGGCCATCGTTATTACGTCGGTAATATCTAGCTTGACATGTCTTCTACAAGCGGTGGCGCCATCTTGGGCATGGATGCTCGTATTTAGGTTCTGTCTGGGTAACTCATTTCTTGCAATGTTATCGAGTGATATCTAATGAACGACAGGCATCGGTATTGGAATTGAAAGTGCTATAATTCCTGTTTACGCTGCTGAATCAGTGCCTGCACCTATTCGTGGAACACTGGTGATGCTTTGGCAAGTGTGAGTGACCACACCAACCTCCTTCATCCATCGTGGAATTTTCATTGACCCTACTCAGTTGTACTGCCGCAGGTATCTTAGCTGGGTTTTTCTGTGCGCTGATCTTCTACAATGTTGGTGGAGTGAACACGCAACCTGGGGGTTCGTGCGACGATTATCTTCTATCACAGCGATGCGTGCGTCTCTTCTATCACTCGTATTATTCGCTCCTGCTGACCGTTGAACTTGCAATAAGAGTATTAATTGGCGTCTAATGGTTGGGAGCCCTATGCTGCTACCTTTATTGGTGATTCTCCTGTTGAGGAAGTGCCCAGAGTCTCCTAGGTGAGTGAAACCCGTGGGCGCCCGAACCCAACTACGTTGACGCATTCCTCAGGTGGCATATAAAGAAAAAACAGTACATGGAAGCGTTCCAGTCACTCTGTGAGCTTCGCGAGTCAAGGATTCAGGCTGCAAGAGATGTATTTTACATACACTGCTTGACCGACGTTGAGTGGCGTGTCAAGATGGAGCAAGATAATTTTTTAGAGCTCTTCACAGTACCAAGAAATTTTCGAGCGCTGCTAGCATCTAGTTTGGTATTAGTGCTCCAGCAACAGTGTGGTATAAACGTAATAATCTATGTGGGTTATCCAGTCCAAAATAATACAATACCCTACAGAAGATGCTGACTAGACTTGAAGTATTCCTCAGAAATCATTGCCAAGTCCTCTCTACACACGGGATTAGAGCTGGGCAAGGAAGTCGACTCAAACATGAAAGCACTAGGGGCATCTATCGCTGTTGGGTTGATCAACGTGATTTGTGCAATCCCTGCTTTTCGTTGGATTGACACCAAAGGAAGACGCTATTTGCTCCTCTTCACGTTTCCATTCATGGCCTTTTTCATGCTCATTATTGGCCTGGGATTCGGGGCCGACCATGGACGGTGGGATGTAGATTCTAATGAGAGCAGGGGGGGTGCAAATACAGGCATGGTACTAGCCGGAGTGGTAAGACATTTGAATCCACAATATTAATCAACACCGGTCCTAGAGCACTAACTAACTTCAACTCGAAGTACTTGTTCGTGGCGTTTTACTCTTTTGGCGAAGGACCGGTCCCGTTTACATACTCAGCCGAGTGTCATGCGTTATATGTCCGGGAAAGAGCTATGGCGGTCGTTGTTTCGCTGAACTGGGCATTAAATTTTGTGCTTTCACTCACTTGGCCAAAGATGGAGTCTTCGTGGGGAACGAGGGCAGCGTTTCTGTGGTACATGAGTTGGAATATCATTGGGATTTTCTTGGTTTTGTTGTAAGTTCCAATTACACGCTGAAGTTTGGATTGAATCGGGCACTTACCCTAGTTAGCTTCATCCCCGAAACTCGGAACCGAACTCTCGAAGAATTGGATCGAACGTTCGGCAGTCCAGCCCGGGACCTCATCAGGTTTGGCTTCGAGCAAATCGAATATTTTGTCCAACGCAAGATACTCAGGCAGGGTATGGGGGACCCACCTGTATTACCATGCGATAAGGCACGAAGGAGACAACATGAGATAGATACTGAACACGAGGATAAGCCATTTGAGCGAGAGAGTTATGTTTCCAAACCAGAAGTCATTCCGAAGCCATGAATATTACTCTCCGGGGGATATGAGAGGACTTGGAGCGCAGGGGAGGTATATGGGAATTAATGTAATCTTTGATTGAATGAATGAAATTTGTTACTATTTACTCTGATGTATGGATAAAGAGCAAGGGGTGACGCTATATCTTGTGAGTGGTTAGGAACTGTATAATTTGCAATGCCGTTGCACAATCATACTTCTTTCTGGAATACAGTACTACTGTTCCTGAAAAGTATCCAAAACTAGATAAACTACGCTAACCCCTACACGCTCGATTTTGTAGATTGGTCACAATAATAAGTAGTTAATTATACTCGATTTAGGAGTAATGTAAGCTGAGATGATCACTCATACATGTCAAGCGCTTGATCAATCAGAAGATCGGCCACCCATTGATTAGTATTCCCTACTACTCCCAAATGACTATTGTGACCAATCTACAAAATCGAGCGTGTAGGGGATAGGATTGTTGCGATTGAGTCCAGTAATATCTCATAGTACTTAATGACATATTGAGTAAATTCGACACATCAAATTTGAAAGTATGACACATCTACCGTAAAGCGAAAAATGGGTTGGCATACCAGAAGTCTGATAGACCGCAAGCGAATATGGTCGCATACGGAACACTTGGTCTGGAGTTTATCCGGAAAATGCACTGACATTAAGCGGAGCAAACATATGCATTACTGAGAGGCCGGATACCGGATATCAATAGTGTTGGACAGTGTGCGGTCGGAGTCCGGTCGGATATCAATCTTACCAGTGTAAGCCTGCTCAGACTTGTATGTAGACTCTCTTTTGTCCTGTCTTTTGCTCAGCATATAAAGAAGGCTCCTATTCAATTTGAACAGCTACAAGCATTGCGATCAAACTTATTTGCTCTATACCACAGTATAAGCTCTCAGTTCTTGGGCGTCTTTCGGGAAGCAATTGGCTTCCTAGTTGGCTGAACTATGGCTATGGTGGCCGATAAGGACCCAACGCCATAATCTGAAGTGGCGAGTGTCAAGTGGGCCGTTAGTGAGTTAACAATTTCTGAGGCTACCGTAACTTTGGTTCAAAATGGCTGAGGCCATTAACATTAACCATGGAGCAGCTAAGTGTACTACGGCAGCCGATAAGGACCATTCCGCCATAATTCGGAGTGGCGAGCATTGAGTGGGCGCTTAGCGAGTTAACAAGTTGCTTTGGTGGGATAATTCCTCGTAAGTTGAGAATATTTCTAAGACATCGACATCCTGGATAAGAAATTTTGTGTCATGCTCTGCGGCTTTGGCAACTTTTCCAGTTGCGAGTTGATGACCTTTGTGGAGTTGTGAAGAAGTATTAATTAAATCGACCACCATTGTTTTTCCTGTATTTACTGGCCAATAGCTTTGGAAAACTCTTCCATCAAAGCTTGAAACACTTCATGACAGTTCTGAATGATTTCACACATGGCTATCAAAAGCCAACAAAGATTGAAGAAATTTGGGGCAGAATACAAATGTACAGAATTTATGGGAAAAGCCATTACGTGCCATGTGTCTAATAGGATGAGAGATACTAACAGATATGCTAACTTTACCAAATCCTAAATCCAGTCATTCCTAATCAACCACAAAGCGATATACATAATATTCTGCTGGTGAGTGTGCTGGCTTGTCTCATGACCGGACTCCTCCTGTTCGGAAGCTATTGCAAAAATTTTAACTTGACTCAGGATGAGAAATTGTGCTGGCAGAGTCCGAAGTGTCTCTTTCCACATTCAAATAGTTAAACTGCTTCTTAAGGTTTGAGTAAAAATGTGTGAGGGCATGCTTAGTATAGATATCTTGCCATTATCAGCAAAAAGGGAAATTGGTTTCCAAAAATTCACCCCATGCACTCTTCCTTCTCCACATTGTCCACAAATAATCTGAGTGACTAATTTGCAATCTTCCACCATGCATCGAAGTGTTCAATGATGTCATCACGTTGGCCCAATATTTCAAAACCTAGTTTAGCAAAGGAAGTTATTTTGCTGCACTTGATTCATTCGCATTGGTCATCTAGATTTGAATCCTTTCGACGGATTTTTCAACTGTTCCATTGATTTCAAGAATATTCTTAACTATTTGATCCCTTGAGACATCGATTATACACAAGCTTGCACAACTCCCATAATAGAAATTAAACACCCAGAGTAAACACATCAGGTTTCTATAAATCGCAGCAACAATAACTTCAACCATTGAATCGAGTAATCTACCTGCACAACAGATTGAACGTATTCAAGACAATTGTGTTGCTCAAGTACCACCGTACACTACATGGCTGTGACGTCAGCCGATGAAGGTGTACAGCCCCTTGGATCGTGCTTAGAGGGATGATATAAGAGGTACTGACGCCAAAACGATGCTTAAAATGGGAGAGTCCATCGTGCGACGGTTGCATCAGAGGGTGATGTGTATCCTGAACGATTGCTATACCAGCGGTCTGATCCATCAGCCCTGTTGCAAATGTCTGAATGAAGGCACCAAGTCGTTTAACACTCGATTCAGCATCCCTGACAGTGAAAAGACCCTTCGAACATGGGGGAATGCATCCAACACTTGACTTACAGCGGCTTTCTGGACATGTCCCCATCGAGAGAAGTACTGTATCATATCACAGTGGCCTATGCTGTCTCAACCCTGTCGACCAAGTGCATTGAACCATAAGAACTGCCTCCCTGTGACAGCGAAAAGTCATCACTGGAACAGCGATTTTGTTGTTCTTAATGTATTTTGTATCATTGAGATGACTGAAATACTAATTGTGATCAATGTAGGCTGTGAAGTCGGCAAATCACTTGAAACACCAAGCAATGAGATTATGTAGCTACCCTTTTGGCAGTGCAAACCGCTCAACCAAGTCATCATGGGTGTTGGATTTTGATTGTAAATTTTTGATCATTCACTTCATAGGCATTTTGGTTAAAGGCATTTCATCCTCATGACATTGTTTTGCAGTATTTGCATTCAGGCCTGGATACTGAAACACCTCCTGTTAGGCATTCTTTCTCAAAATCCAGAAGACAGCATCAGGGCAATTTCATTGTCGGTACGATTGTTTATCATTCGTCCTCCCTCTGTATGGGAGATCAGAGCTTGTATTTAAGAGGTTGCCAAGGTGGCGTAAATGGTCAGAGACATCAGAAACGACCCTAATTTCCGTCTGAAACACCCGGGTGTTCCAGACGGCTCTGACAGCTCTGACAGAATCTCGTACGCTCTGACGGAGAATGACACGCTACACGTCGCCCAGGCGACGGGGTCACGTTGCATACGTACCTCCTTTACTTCGCGGTGACGTATACGCATCATCAGAACGACACGTGTGTTACACTCTTCGCAGGGGCTGCAGCTATGCTGAAGCCGTTTACACAACGCCTGGCGATCGACAACAAGCCTGGGAGCACCTGGGAGCGCCGGCGACATGTCTGGGAGCACCTTGCATCACAGTCATGTATTCAGTTTGTATTCTCATCTATGTATCTATGTATCTATATAGCTACCCATCTACACACGTTATATCTGGACTGGCTGCAGGCGGTGCTTGAGAGCAATTCGAGGTGCGCCTCAAAATGACGATCGAGTGAACTCAGAGATATACTCCGAGGCTGTGATCGAGCGACTTTGGAGATGCATTTGGAGGCGGTAATCGAGCGAGTTTGGAGATACACTTGGAGGCCGTGATCGAGCGAGTTTGGAGATATGCACTTGGAGGCCAAGATTGTGCGAACTTGCAGGCCGTAATCGAGCGAGTCTGGAGATACACTGGGAGGCCGTGATCGAGCGAGTTTGGAGATCCACTTGGAGGCCGTGATCGAGCGAGTTTGGAGATGAACTTGGAGGCCGTGATCGAGCGAGTTTGGAGATACACTTGGAGGCCGTGATCGAGCGAGATTGGACGAGTACTTGGAGGCGGTCGATGGACGGCGCGCCGGGACTCAATTCATCAGTTAGTTAACTTGCAACCGTGGGAATGTGACGAGGTGACTTTACCTTTGAAGCTCTTATGGAGAACTGGCTGGTGGCGGTCCATCGGTAGGGCGGTACCCCGGAAGCTGAAGCTACATTCAGGGGTCAACTCGAAATCTGGCTTGGAGCGGGAGACCGTCGATCTTGGGCTGATGCTGTACTTGGTGTATGCTGTACTCGGTGTTAACTCACGATTATGGCATGGAGAGATAGAGAGGGATGACTTAACTTTGTGTTCTTGCGATG
>Ga0307515_10008997_pt1 | contig 19397 bp, 23 predicted proteins | sample 17_EM_MG_FD_194513 | JGI IMG/M metagenome (GOLD analysis project Ga0307515, IMG submission 194513) | Populus trichocarpa ectomycorrhiza microbial communities from riparian zone in the Pacific Northwest, United States - 17_EM | ecosystem: Host-associated > Plants > Roots > Unclassified | place...
CATTGGATGGCGGGGTCGGCAGCCAAGTACTAGTCGGTTGGAAACTAGTCGACCGCACACACTCGCGTGGGCGAACGCTTTACTATAGAGAAGGAAATGGATCTCAGGAGCAGTGTGGCCCTCAGTAAACCCGCTGACTTCAATTTGGAGGTCGCCATATCGCTTGCCACCGAATCACAGGCGTTGACTTCTACAGTGCCACCCCATTGCCGCTCACTTTCGATGCATATCCTTTCTGCACCTATGTCCTATTCGCCTTTCCACTGAACCATTTCGAATGACCACCCAAGCACCGCCGTGTGCAGGGCCCAAAGGACATTTGCAGATCTTTATAGTTATGCCCCAGATAGGCCATCAGCAACATTGGTACAGTTATATTGATACCTTCCCGTATAGGCCTGCGACCTCGATGCGATTGTTGCAAATGCGCTTTACCTGAAAGGAAAGGATACTGGCCGAAGCTATATATTTGACCTCACGTTGTGTGGGATAACCCACTGATTGGAATCGAACTTCGGCAAACATTACTCGCCGTTTTGGCCCTCCGTTAATCACCCCACGGAGGATATCGCGGCGGTGGAGATTGGGTCTTGGGGTTTAACACGCCAGTTGGTCCAATCCATAATGGTCGCCGTCAGAGTTGGTACTTTGTAACCAAGTGCTGAATTGCGATCCACCACCAATTTCGTTGCTCTCAGCAGTTCGAGTTGGGTCGTCGCGGCTCCCCCTTGAGCCCGCGGCATGGTACCCCCTGGCCCCGGGACCTAGTCCCCGAAAATCTACTGCGCCTCTATTGAAATTGTGTCAATAGGCCAACCTGAGCCAATCTCGAAGCCAATATGAGAATGTAGTCATGAGCAGAAGAGGTATAACCAAAACCATCGGATGGAGAATGCTGCCTGCATAAGGGACTCGCTTGTACTGTCCATTTCTATATTGTCCCAGGCACCCACCACGGGAAATGTGATCGTCACAGGTAGCGCCGAGATCTTTCACAGGCCGGACTGCAGCAGTAGAACATTTACAAACCGCACATTCTACCTTGATGTGCATGAAATTCTGGAGTGCATATCCTCCCCACACTGTGCTTGCCTGTCTGAAATATAATCAAGTCCTTGTTATATCTCCTTTCCCATGCCGATTGAGGCACTAAGATGGCTTTGGTATAGACTTAGATGAAAGCTCAGAGTGAAGCAGGGATGATAGGACTATCACGTTCTGATATGGTAAGGGCAGGGGATCGTCAATGAGCGTTGCACCTAGCCGAAAGAATAGAGCCATTAACTTCCGAAATGGAGGCGAGAGGGAAACCGTGCAGTCTAGAGCCAGAGGCTTCCCAGATCATAAGCGGATGCTAAGAGTGAAACGATAAGGAGGGCCCAAGGGATATGGATTACTGGGATAATTGACTTGACGACCGTGCTGTAGAGCTAGTAGGGCATGAGACAGTAAGGCGAATCCACCGAGACCGAAGCTAGCCATGACGTAGCAGAGGAATCACCGCATCTGCTGTGTGGCGAACGTAATGCCCTACTCAGGCACGGAATCTCAACGAATCTCAACAAAGCAGTCCGGATTGGTACCGAAAGGTTAAACGGAGGGCCACTGGCCTTTGTTCTGCCTTTTTTGTGGATCTCCCACCCTATATAGTCTCTATGGGACAACGATACTGTCAACACTATATAAACCCAGAGTAGGCTACCCCTATTACCCCTGATCCTTGCTACATCACAGCTGGTGCGTCACCGATCCAGTCAACAGATGTAGTGCAAAATGACAAGTCACCTGAGGCTCAATTCGTGAAACTAATCATCCGCTTTCCTGTTGCATCTTCGGGGTGCCAGATGGTAATTTTTAATGTAAGAAATGGCAATCGTTCACAGGTGGTCGAGTGGTACCAGGCCCTACCAATGCACCATCGAACGAAGAAGGGAACCATCACCAAGCGAATCACATTTCCAGATTGCAGAGGCGGGGAGGCCATGTTAAGACAGGGCATGCTATCTAAAGGAAGTCTGCCAACCAATAATATTAATGGCAAGGCTCATTCGGCATACTATTATGAAATGAGTGACCATCTGCACAAGAATGGTGGACACGATGGCCATTGGCCGTGATTTCACACAGAATCACTTCGCTGCAATGTTTTCCAGTGAAATAACAATATTATTGAATTCCGGGGAGGTGGGTGAGAGGAAGCGCCAGGGAGGGCGCGGGTCACACTGAAGTGCGCGTCGAGGCTCGCTTCAGTTTGGTGGCTAGGCAACAGAAGGGGGGCTGATTATAACAAGTCAGTAGGATATGAGCGTTGCTTCATGACCGCTATGTTAAAATTAGTTGGGAAATAGCCGAGGAGCAGAGATATCGGTTTGCTCTCCGGGTGCGTTAAGTTTTCTGGCCTCAAAACACCATACTGTCGTGCATTTTACGATGTACAAGACGTTAGTACATTATGGGAGATTGGTTGCTGCTCGAAAAATCTTTGGTTGAACTACGAGGGTTCACAGCTATTCGAATTAAATGTGCGTTCGCAGTAATGACAGAAAGAAATAGACCTTGTGACTGATTCCTGGGAAGCTACACGTGGTGAGAACATGCATCAACCCCTTTCGAGAGATTCGATACTGTACTCACAAAGAGACCCAAAGGATTCACGGGATCCGTAATCACGAGATCATCCAAATTGGCACTATTAGGAGTCTTTTATAAATTGCAATGCCCAATGACGACCGGACAGCCTGTTGACGGCACCGGAACAGCAGATGCGGTTCTGATCATTTGGGGAAGCGGATTGTATCTGCAACAAGCGGAGCTATTGATACGCGACCATCACACTTGCTGTGCTCAGATGCGGTGGCGGATGGTGGAATAACGCTACGCGGAAAACAAATCACTTCGCCTTTGAGTTTGGGATGCAGGTGTGCGATTGTTACGGGATCATAGGCACAGGAAATCACATGGCCATTTCTCGGGTATAAATCTCGAACCCTTGGTTTAGCGTGTTTGTAGTGGGTCCCAACAAACACGAGTCGTTTCGTCGTACACTGGCTACGCGGAAATTCTAACATTCCATCGCCAGGAAGAAAGAACACAGGAAAGGTGTAGACTTTACCACACAGTCAATTTGAGTGCCGCTCGAGGCGTCCTTTTCACTCCCATTGGAGATGGAATAGGCGTTGATCCACGCCACCAGGGTGCTGAAGGTCTCGAAGTGAAAGATCAGGCAATAATGATGATCCCAGGCTGTACGGAAATGATCAAAAGTATGGTGCTACTGTCAGAATTTGTGTTTTCTCCATTTGGTTTACTGCTGTATGTCCTCGCTACCAGTTGATTTATTTACATGCTTGTTAGACCCGACCACATCTGACTTGCATCCGGCGATTACGTTGGCCACCACTGTGCACTCGTTCCATGCACAGGAACGGCATATCTAAAAGCTACGCTTGTCACGGGCGAGAAAACGGGTCGAAGTCCAGCTGGGCTAACCTCGAACGTGGCGTTGTTGATGCTCTGCCAACAGTCTGTATAGCGAACCCAGGAAAGAGAATGTAACGACTTTCTCTAGTCCCGCGCTCCAAATCTGACGCCCACCACGTCGGACACTGTTGAAACACTGGCAGCGAATGAATGCTGTTGGTGCCGTTGAGCCATGCTGTTAGTCTGTGGCGTCGTCATTCGCGCCGGCTATTCCTCATTTATCAGAGCGTTTCCAGGGCTAGGTATCACAATTGGCGCTCATCGATCAATTCGCTTTCGACCGGGTTGGAGAGCGTGAGGTGGGTAAGGGTGTATGTTTCACCAAGAGCGTAGTGTGGAGCGGTGTACCCTGTCTCGACGCCTTTGCTTTACCTTGCAGCGCCTTGCCGAATTTAATCCTCCAATGTGAAGCGCACTGCAACGCAAATCGCTCGTGTATGTCTTGAAGCTGCACTGCTCCTAAGACGCTGAGTCGTGTGTTTGTATCGTAGTCTGTCTCTGAGAGGTTCTATGTTTGCAGGAGCCAGGGGGTCGTTTGAGGCTCGACCGCTGGCAAAGAGATTACGTAGAAGAATACAACGATGTCAATGTTGTTTCCTTGAGCCTGCTATATAGTCCCTCCAGTAGGTTTAGCTCACAGCCTTTAAGTGCTTCGTTGTGATTACCATTCTGACCTTGGCGACGCGTTTGAACGGACCTATTGCCACCGAATCATTGGGTAAGCTTTTTGTGCTATCAAAGAAAAGAATTGACGCGTGAGCGGCGCGAGGGTTTGACCTGACCTCAGTTTGGACTGAGCCACGACGGTAAATCCGGCGCTTGTTGAACATCCGAGCCCGCGAACCTACAAGAATCGCATTAAGGAGATGGAAGCTAGGCGTCCAGGTGACGCCCCGATCCTTCCGACCTGTCCTCACGGGGTGAACGATGGAGTGCGGCAGTCCAACGTCGGAATCGGCTCAACCTGGGAACCAACTATAGTGTACAAAACCCACATCGATATTGCAAATTCCAGTCTGCTATTTGTACGAACTCTTGGAAACACAGGCTGCCCGTCGACAGGTCCGCGCTGACTCTGACTAAATCAGCGCTAATAGGACTATCTAGGGTCCTTTCAGGAGCCGTTGGGCCCGTCTAGGTAGACTACGATAGCATTGTTCTCTCAGTCAACAAATTTGATGGGACATTGTTTAGGTGGTGTACCTTGTCGTCCTCTCCAGCCTCCGAAGCAACGCCAAAAAGTGTGAAACCCCTCAGATTTCAGTCTGATCTGGCGAGTATGGTGCTATATGGGTGCTTACACATGCATGGTAATCAATCAGGTTCTAAGCCAAAGCCAATAAGAAGGCCTATTGACGTGAGAAATGACCGGTTACGCAGCCCGCCATTGCCGGCACCGCAGTGTGGGGGGTGGATATGTCGCAGTCGCAGTCTGTTAGAAGGATGTTCGCATCTGATCGTGGAGGCAGATATGACGTCCTTGGATGTAGAGTTCAGTGACGTCGGCGGGGAGTATGGCGACCGCGATGTCCCTGGCCTGCCATGCAGGGTACTGGGCAACGTGGTGAGATAGAAGCGAACGTCAAAAGCACCAAATCCTGAGTTTTAGTCGTCAATGGAGAAGCTCCTTCCTTCTGGCTCCTCCTCCATTCAGCATATTCCCAAGTTTGTCACCGGGCAATGCGGCGCCTGGTTCTGCACGCTGCACGTTTTGCGTTGCCCCAAGCCATTGTAGCATCCCTTCGGTAACTCCCCCTGCCCCCTGCGCCCAAGCTCGCATCCTGGCTTGGCCGCTAAGTCGAGGGGGGAGGATCACCGGCCGTTTTGGTGCGCCGCCAGTAGGAAAGGGTCTCCGGGCGTAAATGCGAACACGATAAATTGTACATATTGTAACACATATATATTGTATATATTTTAGATATGACGCAAGGGTCGTTCGATGTTCCGGTAATACAACACCGGCCGGATGGAAACCTCAACGCGCCGCAAACACCGCCGTGAACAGCAGCGAACGCCGTGAATCCGAGCAAATTCCTGACACGGCGCCATCATTGAGCCATTAGAAATGTCCCGTAATTCGCCCCGAAATGGTATAAGGATATCTCGATCACTCCACGCAACACAGGGCAACACAGGACCGGTGCGCGCATGCGTGTGGACACTCCTCTATTGCTTTGTCGCTCGCTTTGTCCATTCCTGCATCCTCCCTCGTCCCTCTACCCAGACCGGATGGGTGGCGCAAAGCAGGAACACTACATTCTCCACATCGGCTAGCAATTCTCAATTCTCAATTCTCAATCGTATCCGTATTCACATCATGACCGCTCAGAGGACCACGCCCAACGCCCAACGAGAGTCACACTTGGGGTCCGTGGAGGAAGCTGGCTCTCGCTCACTATTTGCGCACGTCAGCGGACCGTATGATGCGCCTATCATACCCTATCACGTCGTTCTCTCTTCCCCAGCATCCTTCCGATCCCCAACGGCATCTCAAGACTAAAGCATACATCCCGCTCTTGCCAGACGAGCGTCACATTGGCTACATCAATTATAAAGCCTCCTCTCTGGCTCAGTCAGGTCTACCATCCCGCCCCTCCTTCATTCTTTCCATCTCCATTTCCATTCGACCCCTAATACCTTTCGTCTCTCACAACTACTCACACTCCTTCAATACTCTTCGGAAGTATTGAAATTGTCGACTGCTCGATCCCTTCGTCTCCCCTCCTTGGGATGTCCTTCACTAGCTCCAGTGGTTCTTCTGCTACCGGCCGCCCCCACGCAAATCATCCCATGCCTGGAGCCAAGGCTCAGATCTGGATTAGTCCGAGACATCCCACCTACGCGGGATTCACAAACACCTCGCGCCACCCAGTCTCATTTAAGAACAGGGTCTATGAGACCGCGGAGAATCTGTACCACGCCTTCAAGGTACTCAATCCCTTTATAAATATCTGCCACCACTCACATCTTTGCAGTTTATTGGCCATAATGACCAAGTCGCCGAGATGCTTGCTAAAGCTGCTGATCCGAAAAAGGCTGCAGACGCATTTCAGGAGTTTATGAACCCTGCGTGGCAAAACATGTACGCCTCTGTTGTGAGTATGCCTCCGGTACGAATACAGCGCAGCTATACTCATGCCGGTTCTCGGTCTTAGCTTGAACAGGTCCTCACCATCAAGTTCAATACCTACTCGCGTCTGAAGGACGACCTACTTGCTACTGGTGATACCGAGCTGATCCTGGTTTGTTCATCACCTCGTTCAACTCTGTCGCCCTCCTCACGTCGATATTTGTAGCTTGGATCGGACCAGTATTGGTGCCGCAGTGAGGATGGTAACGGCCAAAATGAGTTCGGAAAGGCTCTCATGAGAGTCCGTGCCCTTCTCCGCCAATAACCGCATATGCGCCATTCCCAACAATACCCACATGAGACACCAGTCGACTACTTCAAGACTCTAGAACTATATCAATCTCGCATTCTGTTTCTGTGATGCTGCTGACGATTTCGCCTTCATTCTATAAACCGTTTCACCTTCTTGGACCTGGTTTCGTGATTCCCCTAGTTCAACTGTGGCGCCATTCCCCACAATCTGTGGATTACACTCCTTTGGGTCATCTTTGTTGTGCGCTTCGTGCTCCTCCCCTTCCCTGCCGTTTTCCTTTCCCACCTTCCATTCGTTATTCCACATCACCTTTCATCCTTCCATTACGAGGAATGCCACGAACCTACTTTGTGTTTACAGCATTCCCCGCCAGACCATCCGTCGTACGCGCTCCTCTTCTTCTTGCGTATGACACACCCAAGCTTATACAATTCTATCTCTCCAATCTAGATTTTTCTTGGGTTGAATATTCCGCTTCGTCATTCAATCGTACTTTCGAGGGTCGAGCCGCAGCGTTTGTCCAGTTTCCAAAAAGTCTCCTTCATGGCCCCCTCTCCCACGTACTAGTCGATACACTGGCGTATGCCCACATTGGGCGTTCAGGTATTCACAACTCATATCGATCTGTCCTGTTCTTTGCATAAGCCTGTTTTCTCCTCTATCAGTCTCACTCGTACATGCCTTACGATACAAGTAGCTACGGACTACACTGCGCTTTGAATTGTCCGTTTTCGGAATGTTTCGTCTCTCTGCTCTTTATGCCCCCCAAAAATTCTTGCTCCTGCGTTCAGCGTGCAATCTCCTTGCTCTCTTCATTGTATCGTTGACCACTTACAACTGATTCCGGTAGATTATCCTGTCCCAATAGTAGCAAAACGCGGTATTTTGCCGTCTCACTGCATTTCCTTGGCAGAGCACCAGGTGGATATATCGATGCTCTTTATAGATCAAGAGGGAAGCATCAAATGTGAGGGAAATTGAACAGGAAATTTCGTTATGTCCGATCATGTATACAGCGTTTCGTTGGTGGTCTAGCATACTTCTTTTGTAGGGAGCAACACGTCCATTTTGTGGGATGAACAGAAGTCATTATCATTGTCAATGGTTGGTGTTAGATCTATGTTTTTGGGCCATAAATCACAACGAATCCGCCTCGCCCCTGATTGTCCCTTTTCCACCTTTCGATGGTCATTCTCATGCCATAATCAATTTTATTTAATCGTGGTGCCTGGACCTCGCGGTCATGTCTATTGGCCATTCGGCACACTCTTCAAATCTTAACCTCCGCGTCTTCTTCACATAGTATTCAATGTCAAGCTGCCTCGGCTGATCGAGTGATGGCTCCGCAGTACACGCAACATCAACGGGGTGAGCTCCTAAATATTAGGAAGAACTTCCCCATACAGTTCGTCGAAGTCGATTGATGTGAGGTAGCGAATCTGAGTCCAAAACAAACATTGCCGCGGGCACATCCGAGGTTTATGGGATACATATAAATGTAGATTCGTGAAGAATGGAAGCGAGAGGCCATGGCCTGGGATTATTTTTTTAGTGATTGGTCGCGTTCCGTTCAAGTGTCGGGTTGAAAGGTACGGGTACAATGCCACTTGAATCCACAGATGATATACTCCTCAGGTGCTCAATCGCGGTGTATCGAAGGTGGAGCTACAAAGAGGGAAAGGGAACCGCAAATGGTCCCTGTCCTTCCCGAGTTGGCACCGTCAGGCAACGTCTAATTCGGAGACCCCGTGGCGAACTGGAGGACGCCGGAGAGGGGTTGATAGTATGTGAAGAAAATGACGTCGGATGGTCTCAGAATGTGGAAAGTCGGGGCAAGTCAGGTCTGGGTGTTAAGGGAGATGATGCCACTGGTGAAGACACGAGAGTACACAATAACTCATCAGACATAATAGGTGATGAAGGAGGATAAGCAGCCGTTGTTGGAAGAAAATTCACGTTTAGGCGCCTTCTCAAGGTGAGTAAACAAATTAAGAAGTATGACCACTAGATGGATGATATGGTATAACAAGAGTGACGGTGTGCTCCCAAAAATGCTTCGTTTTTGGAGAAGTGTGCTGGGGGGCGTTCCAAAATTAAGGCAGATATGCGCAAGTAAATCCATGACTGTCTTCTTCCGGACCAAGCCACCCTAGTGAGCCACGAAGGTCATTCAAATCGCAGTGAGGAGCGGAACCTCTGTATTGCCCCCCAGAGTGGGATCCGAGAGGGCAGGATTAGAAAGACTACCCCAGAATCGGTCCCTAAAGTAAACCTTCAGGGTGGATTATTTGTCTCTGCTGCTGGAGCCATCTCTCGCGCAAGGCAGGTCTGTTCCAACACTCACAGACAACAGTACAGCTGTAATACAGTCACGGAATAGTCTCTCCGAGAGATTATGGTCGTCAATAAAGTTGCTATCAGGTATTCTTCATGAAGTGGCCGGGACGAAGTTGCGTCGGAGTTTGCCGATGACACTCGGTCCGCCATTTCATTGAGCACGAATCCTGTCTCGAGCAGGCTAGACCCAAATCCACCGCCTTGGGTATTTACTCGATTTTGTGTATTGTGTAAAATACGGCAGCCGAATCCGCATTGGGACGGGCCAAACGCCGAACGACTCTCGTTTGGACGCGTGTTACATCGCTCGAGCGAGCCACTCAACGTGCACGAGAGTACAGTCTCTCCTTTTGAGTCCTTACTGTATCCACGACGTTCCTTGGGGGAACCACGCTCTTCTCGTGCAGCCGACGCTCACTATAAGGGTCAGCGAAATAGAGAACCTTAGGGTCTAGACGGTTTATCGCTTAAGGGGGCTATCATTTTCATATATTAGAGACCGATTGGCCAGCTCCGTTTCTCCTTGGGGGCACTGCACCGCCAACCCTCGCGCCAGGGTATCTCAAAATCGCGCTTTTGAGAGCTGGGAGGACGGGTATAGCTATATGGGATGTCTAAATGATGCACGGCAGAGGTATCTGCTCCTGGGCAGTTCGCGGACCGCGTGTGTCTGTTTTAAGATGAGCCATTCCTTACTAAATCCCATCGGAGATGTAAATACAACGCCTTTAGGACCCAGTAGTCATAGCAGTGACTCCTTATCGTTCTCGCGCCGTGGGTGCATGCCTGCAGGTAATATCGTGGAGACGAGGAATAAATACAACTATTTTATTGGTAGTCGTGCCGTGTTCAAGATGCTACTAGGTATATAAACTTGGGGGTTTAGGATCAAACAAGTACTTGCGGCCGACGTTGAGACGCTGTAGGGACTGCTTCTCTTCATGGATTGAGGGGAGAAGACGAAATCAATTTACTAATGGATACATCCGGACGGCCGGTCGGAAAATTTTGACTTCGGCACGGTGTCGGAGCACGAGGAAGCGTAAGCGCTGAGCACGAGCGCGGGAACACGAGCTTTCTTTTATTCCTTTCCTGGGGTTTCCATTCTGCATCCGAAGAATCGATGGGTCTCCTGCGGCAATATTAACTTATGATAATTTTGATTCTACCGTGGCGGGGTGGCAGGAGGTAGGATGCGACGCGACGCGGGCATGGGCAGGGCACTCGACATGGACCTGGGCCCAGGTCTTTGCGACTCTGGGACTTTGCCTCGTCCACGATCTGGTCCTGGTCATCACCGACAGCGACGAGCAGCCCGCTCCTCCTGTCGCCATTCAACGTCCTTGACGACCACTTTTACCGCGTTCAGCCCATCGCCCCCCGTTGCCCTTCGCGGCGTCGCCCGTCGTTATATATATATCAAAACACCGCCGCTCGTTTTACTCGACTGTCTACGCCGTGTACACCGTGTACACCGTGTACACCGTGTACGCTCCTTCTAATCCCTCCGACACTGACACTCCGACCAAGAAGAACCAAGAACCAAGATGAGCTCCTCGTCAGCCTCCACTCGTATGTCCCCCCGACGTCCTCTGCAATGTTCCAGCTCCTGCTCATACCTCCTGCGTCGCGTCGCGTCCTCGTCCTCGTCCGCGACCCATAGCCATAGCTACTGTGCCGACGTTGCCAACACCAGGTCCCACCACCCCCGTCACCACCACCTCTGCAAAGTGAGCAGCGTCCCATTTAACGCGCGTTCTATACTCATGATCATGATAATCCGCATTGCGCATTGTTCAGCTCGGTCCCGTCAACCTCGAGTGCGAGTACAAGCACCGTACCTTCTTCGTCCTCGAGCAGCGTACCCTCAAGCTCCAGCACTGTCTCTTCAGTCTCTTCGACAACCTTAATCTCATCGGTGTAAGCATCCTTCATTTACAAATATACATCCCTTCTCTCAAACTCATAATCCTCGTCCCTCGTCTCTCGTCCAGCTCTTCCACACAGTCGACCACTTCCCAAACCACCTCGACCACCATCTCGACCACCTCACTCTCCTCACTCTTGACCACTCCGACGACCAGCAACACCTCTACTTGGAGCATTTCCCGGATAGTCTCCACTCGTTCTGATGGAGGCGTAGTCACCATCACCACATTCGTTGACCCGGAGAATACTTCAACGAGCTCGAGCTCCAACAATGGCAGTGGGGAGAATCTTGGCTTCTTCCAGAACAAAGCCGCAATGGCGGCCACATTTAGTGCGTGTAGCGTGTAGCCTCTGCTCCCCTGACCCCCCTGACCTCGCTTCTCTGCCTCCGTTTTACAGCTGTAGCAGGCCTCGCAGCCGCTGTATGCGCGTTCCTCTTGATCACCACCTGCATTCGCAGACGCCGTGCAATGAAGTTCGACCGGGATGTCGCGGCGGCAGCAGCGGCTGCTGCTGCAGAGTCACACGCCATTCAGCCGTTTGATGATGATGATGACGATGTGTTCACTGGTGCGCCGCGCGCTCAAGGTGGTGGATACGGCTATGCCCCTGGCAAAGTGTGTTTTCATCTCGTTTCATTTTTCCGCGTAGGAATGTATTGACTTGTTGTCCGGCCCGGCAGCTGACCGAGAACGACCCATATGCCTTTGCTGCTGCAGGTGTCGTGGGTGGTGGACCCGGAGGATTCGGCGCCTCTGCACAGCCGATGCGCCAGCAACAAACCGGCGCACCACTTGCATACCCAACTGCCCAACAGTACCCTGTTCAGCTGTACGACCAACCCTACAATGGTGGAGGCTTTGGACGACAGCTCGGCCAACAGGAGGCATATAATATGCAGGACCTTGGCGTGCCGGCAGACATGCCTCGCCGGCCCGGTAGCGCCGGTACTGGTCACGACACCCTCCCTGGTCTTGCTGGTGTTGGAACGCAAGGTAGTACTTCTAGTCCTGGTCCTGGTCCTGGTAGAAATAGCGGGTTATCCGCGCTCGTTGGGGCCGCAGGTCTTGCTGGCAGCATCGGTGCTGCCGCTGCCTTCCGTAATCTACGTGAGTTTCCGCAATAGAATTATGGGCGTGGGGCGTGGGTTACTGAAGTGTTAATCCCAGATGACGACCCCTATAGTGGGTATGTTGCCGCACCAGTCGGTGAATCAAGGTACCCGCAACCAAGGTGGTCACAACAACAGGTCCCCCAGCCAACGCCGGAACAACAACAGAGTGGTTGGTACCAACAGCATGGTCAACAGCCCGTGCAGCACGACCCCTCCCCTCCCCCCTCGACATCGACGCATGCTCCTGCTCCTGCGTACTCTCCTGGTCCTGGCGGGCTCACCGCACAAGGATACCCGAACGAAAAGAGCACATACTCCAACGCGTTCTCTGCCACTGGCGCTCAGACCTCTAGCAATGAGGGTCCGAGCATCAGCGAACATACTGCAGTATCGACCAATGTACCTGGAACCCCAGTGGACGAGGACGACGTCGGTAGCGTGCTTGAAGGCCACGACGGTCAACGGGTCTTGAAGGTTACTAACGAGTAAAGGCTACCACAGCCGGATGAACTCGATCGGACATTTGTGTATCTGGTTTTTTCTCTCATTTCACTTTCCATTGGAGTATGCATCCGTGTGGTATACCCTACATGCTACCCTGTCAATTTGTTGGCGGACGCTCCATGTTGCCAAGTATTTTGGCTATTGCGTTGTTGCTCCGTTTGTGTGCTTCGGCGACACTCAACCTTATGGTTATGGCTGTTTGTTCTTCTGTAGTCGCGACAGCGCCCAGCGCCCACGCCCAGCGCCCGCTCAAGCTTTGCACATGGTGTAATCTGCCTCGCCCGTTTACGTCACATTATTGTTGGGATTCGCTTGTGTGTCCCTGTCCACTCGCTCCAAATTTGTTTCGTCTATGTACCAGTGTTGAACATCAATAAAATAATCTACAGTAGGTTTTGGAACAACCGTCACTATGACGCTGAGGGCTCGGAGCCCACACGAACCCATTGTGTATTATTCCAATTTTGTACTACTGGTTCCCCGTTCCCCGTTCCACGAGTGGATCCTCCTTCCCTCCGTCTATTCTATCTTCAAAACTCGATCGGGGTGATAGTACAGTACACCGTCAACCAGCCAGCCCGCCAGCCGTCCGTCCAGGTCTACGTCTAGGTCATCCTGGCTACGGCAATGAAATCAAATACTCGAATGGCACGGAAATGAGTCCATCGCGGTGAATCCGAACGCCTTGGCTCTTCTCGCAGATCCAGAGGGAATGAGTCTTCCCACCGTAATTGAACTTTGATCTCTCTCCCAACTCGTTCGCGTTGACATCTAACTACAGTTCAATATACCCCTACATGGATTCTTGGTGCTTGTCCCCAATCTCGCACGGGACTCTAGGGAAATTACGGATGATTCGTTACGACCCATCGGAATCCGTCCTTAGCAACGTGAGTTTGGCCTCTTTAAATACGCTTCCTAACTATTTTCAAAACAGTTGAAGCGTCCCGAAGGCTATGGGGACCCCGTCGCGACACGAATGATTGAAAAATTGGGTGCAACAGACGCGTTGCAATACGCCGTTATCGTCATGTATTCCTATGCGATCCAACTCATTTGTAAGACCCGTAAACCAACGTGGCCATGCCCTATAGCTGGCACCGATACGGCGATTCACTTTTTGTGCTCACACCTCCCGCGAAGTCCTAACTTCCATGCCAGACGAACTGCCAATTAATGATCTCCATTCTGTGCATTGTCCTACATCCGGAAGCCCAACGGCGGTTGCAGAAAGAGTTGGTCCGCGAGATCGGACAAGAGCGGATGCCCACAATGGGGAACCTCTCATCGCTCGCCTTTCTTTAGGCTGCATGGAACGAGTGTCTGCCTCGTCACCATGGCACCCGCCTGGGTGTGCAGTAATGACTTCTCCTTCTTTGACCCACTGACTGTCCTCACCAGGTGTAACACGTATGACCACGGAAGATCTGATATATCGAAGATATCGGATTCCTAAAGAGTCGCATGTTTTCCTCAACTCAGGGTAAGTGCTCAAACGCCAGGTCGAATCTCGACTCGGTACACTGACCAAACTGCCGGCCAAATTCGTGGCTCGAGACGAGCCCATCTTGGAGGGACCAATTGCGTACCGAACGGGGCGATTCCTGATGCGAGCACCCCCCAACTAGCCTGAGCCCACTATCACCGTTGGCCACGGGAAACGGTTGGCTCCCCTCTCAAAGCCCTATGCTCTCACTGAGGTCACCTGATACATGGCGTCTGCCCGGGGAAGTACCTCGCGGAGGCAATAGCAGTTTATGCGCAGCCCATGTCGAATGCACCGAAGGTCCTGCGACGCCAGACGGGACCCAAATCCTGGATGTCACATGAAAATAGGTCATTACACTCCCTTAGATCTGACGGCAATGTCGTTGATTGACGTTGCCGTACAGCCCCGCTCTCTCTCTCAATTCAAGTTCCGCCCGCGGTCCGACAACGCCCATGATATAATCGCTGCTATCCAATGTCAACTACTAAGCTCTAGGTTATTGTTGAATCTCCTTATGTTACTTCAAGCAGCGTCTAGACATTCCATACCCAACTTCCTCCCGGGTTTCGGCTGGAAATTTAACGACGGGAACCCGACCCTCCCTACTGCACGTTATTCAGTCTTCACTCTACAGGAAGAACGTGTTCTATGGACTACTCCTTAGTTACCCGAATCACGTCTACCTATTTGTTTACTCGGTGACCTGGCCAATGAAATTTGCAAATCCTTGGATTGAAGCCCACTGCAACTGCAAGGGACTTGGACTAAACTCTTTCCAAGCGCCCACGTATCATGTCAGTTCTCGGGCGAAATCATAGTACGAAAGGGAGCGGAGGGCTAGATAAATAAAGTTATGTGAGAATGTCATGAATTGAATCGAAAGGTCGGGCCGACTTTAGGAGTGAATCCACCCTTCCACCTCCAGAAAAGCGGGCCCCTCAATACACTCGCTCGCGATGCCGAAAGCAAGGTTACAGCAACAGCCGGGCCTGTTTCGCCAGAAGGAATTTGAACCGGACACAATCGATTATTGGTCATGTTAGAACATGTCCGCTACGAGTGGGTAGACCGACCGTCGATCGGCCAGAATCTAATTCTGTCGCGGGGTCGGGCTGGTTCTTCCGTGGAGGAATCAAAACCGTTCTGGCAGATAGTACATTCGGGAGTCCCATACTGAAGGTCACATTGCATGGGCTTGCACCACGCCCGTGACTTTATAATCGCAGTTTTCTCCATGCAACTTTCCCTGTGATTGGGAGATGAGAGATACCCTTGGTACCCAATGGCCTTGTAATGTTCGACCCGCATTTAAAACGTGAGGAGAAGTTTCCAGACAATATATGATTCATGCTTATGTTTACAAAGATATTTGCAATTCGTACCAAAAGGGAGATAGGGTACCAAGCTAAGGTAAAGAATAGCCTATGACTTTTCTACTACCAATTGAATGACCTGGTCCGCACCTGTTCCGCACTTTTCTACCACAAAGAAACAATGGGTTCGTTGCTTTGTGCCTCGTAGTGGAAGAGTCACAGATTATTATATGTATATCCACTAGTGGAAGGGGTCTTTCGCAGGCTATTCCCATTTTATTTATCCCCGGAATTGTTACTTCCACGCGGTGCGTATGTGTTATAATTCTTCAAATGTGAGAGGGAAAGGGATATTTGCCTACAAATCCGCTCATATTCGTAGCTAGCTAGGGCTCGAGCTTATATACACCAGCACATGAGAAATGACTATCATCTATGGGAGGTTTCTCCAACAATGAGGCATAATAATTCGACGCAACAAACACAGCCTGTTCGGCATAACCTAGCCGCAGGATACGCGTGGGATGGTAGACGTACGGAACCTTGATATTCAATAATAATGTAGATTGTGATGCAATTACAATATCACCTGTCCATAGGGTTAACACAAGAGGCGTGTATAGCTGAGGAAGTACGTGTAATACAACCTCTGCTACTTGAGGGACATACCCTTCGATGCCCGGAACCGCCCCAAAATTGGCATGCCCGCTGGACCAGGTGAGTGTCATTTGTCCGGGAGCAATTGAGCACATGAGGAGAGAAGTTGTGAGACCGCCATAGGCAACCTCAAGGCGGAAATCGACGTCATGGTTTAAGCTAGGGTTGAGGAGGGCCCCACAGTCGAGAATTGATTGGGGTGGCGTGATTATACTCCAGATGGAGTGGTAATGGGATGAATGTAAATGCAGGAGTGCATTATGCATCTGACCGTGCGTAAAGTTCACCCATCATGTCACAAAACTTCCTGGTGGGTTATAAACCCAAAAAGTTTATCCCGGGTTTATAACAGGTTTATAACAGGTTTATAACAGGTTTATAATGGGTTTATGGTAGGAAACACTTGATATAAACTTGTTGTAACCCATCATATGTACTGAGGTGTGAGGCAGAGACTGTTGATCGAAGTTAGTGGGCTGTCAGGTTGTGTCTCTGTGACTTGCCTTTTGCTGCAACCGCACGTCTTTGAATGACCATCAACGTCGATGTTATGTGATGTGGGATATGTAAAAGGAAATCAATAACACCAATGGTGCCTTCTGGCGCAAGGCCAGAATGAAGAAATGAAACAACAGGCTTGAATGCACCTTTGCTGCCTTTCTAAAAGGTCCGTTACATTTACTTAGCACCTATATTTAACTCACATCATTCTAGAGCTCAAATGCATAGAATTGAAGTGAAAATCATGTGTGCACACCAGAAATTTTCGGACTTGGGGGGTTTTTTTTTTCAACTCACTTGGACTCAACCACACCCCTCACCGCCTTCCTCCATGGGCACATTGACAAGGTCTTTGGCACACCAGAGGTGAGTATGATATAGTACAAGGTGTCATTGTGTAGCTAATGGCCTACAACGCAACAATCTTACCAGGTTTGACCAAACTGCATAACGACCTTGGGAGTGCCTCTCCCATGTATGTGCATTGCCTAGATGCCACACATGCTTCAATAGTGCTCATAACCCAACCCACAGCCCATGTTCCATCCTTCCCCCTGCTCTCCTTCCTCTCTTCCTCATCCCCCACACAGTTTTTTCGCCCGAAGAAACCCACAAGGGGGCATGCCATTGTAGCTTCATCCCAGGTGTGTAATGTATGTCTCTCAGTCTGGCTTCGCATTCCAGACCATTGGCTGACAATGCCACTCATTAGGTCCCAGAATGTAAGCACAAACCTTTCCATGTTGGCAAATGATAGTTCTATGTGCATTCCGAACATCTGATAGGTGTGTGGTGTACAGTGTCCCCAGCAGCTACTTCTCACTTCCTTTCACAGGTTTGGACTTGCTGTCCCATGTCTCTTCACGCTTCCCATCTCAGAACAGAGTGACTGTGTAGTACTGCCCGTTGGACATTCCACATGTTAGAGTACAATGTACTGTATCAGAACTTGTATCAACTGTATTTCGTGTTGTATACAATGCCTGCACCATATATCTGAGCATCCCTGACCAGTAATTTTCGCAATGTAGCCCCCAAAATAACCAGGGTAATATAAGTTTAAGTATCAGGTTATAACCCTGTTATAACCCTGTCGTAAACCCGATGTAAACCTGTTGTAAACCCATAGTAAACCTGTTATAAACCTGTTATAAACCTGGTGTAAACCCGTTATAAACCTATTATAATAAAATACCCTTTACTATAAACCCAGTAAAGGTTTACTGGGTTATATTTGGGTTATAACTAGGGTTACATGGGTTTCGACATTTTTCAGACACATGCATTTCGAATTTTCAATTCTTCCAAAGCTAGGAGCGGAGTATTCAAGGCCTTGTGTGGCTTTAATACAAACCACGGAGAAGACTACCACGGCCTTGATGCTTTACTAAATCCACGGACCACCCCATTTGATATCCTGAATATCGCCTGTCTAGAACCGTACCGATTGCTTGATACAATGACGCGCGTTGCTGCTCGTCGTGGTTGACTCGTTAACCCTGATCCCAGCTAGGGTCTCATTGGGAATCTAACCAGTGAGTATTGTTCCTCACCGTCCGAACAGGTTTCTTGGATGGCCGATTTACATGCGATCTTACCCATGGACATAGGCACTCTCTCAAATACTTCAGTTAGAATACACACTATTCACGATCCAAAGAGGACTCGATTAAAGAATTTTCGAGTCTAACACCCCGGGTTTTGTCCAGAGTCGAGCCGGAAGGAGACCCAGAGGCTAATATGGACCACAGTAGTTATGGGATATACAGAGTACTTTGCTGAATTTAACATGTATCCTGGATACAGCATATTCAGTGTTAGAGATGAACCTAAGCACCCTCTCAGTTTTATTCACACCTGAGGTAGTCTATGATCGACTAGTATGCGACTTAATTATGAACGCGGAATTTCTGCACCTCGATTAATATGGACCCATCGACAAGGAAAGGGCTTTACCTTGCTCCTCTTGTGTTCAAATACCAGCCAACAAATTCGCGCCCTGTTGTTTTGTCTATATGACTTTTTTTTCCTAATATCTTCCTTCTCTTGAGTGCCCTATCGTTAGTTGTTACAATTCGGGTCTCAATTACTGTCAGAGTTCAAGGTTACGGCCGTACCCAATAGATTGGGTAGTTCCAGAGAAAAGGTCGGTAATTTGATTGCATTTTGAAAGAAGGCAGGAGATTTGATGATACACGAAAGTATATTTTGTTACAATGGATACTGCCCATAGTTCTGGATCAAGCCAGAGTGCAATAAGCAGAAAGAAAGACAAATTTATCCAGAACTGAGTGAACCTCTAATCGAGCGACCCCGCAGGACTTTGTGAAACCCAACAAAAGAGAATTCGTAGCTTTAAAGATTGTGGACTCCTGAAATATCTGGGGAGCGCAGCGCTACTAAGCTGAAACAATGAGGAGGAACCACTACGCCTTGGCCCCGGGGTGGGCGAATCTCATCCAAACCAGGACAGAGGACCCATTGGCCGACTTGTGGCAATAACATGTGCGCAACTGGGTGTATTTTCATCGAGGCAGAAAGCAACAGGAACACGTGGGCTGGTATTTTCAGACTCACTGACACAGTTATCCACCACGGGCAGGACAACCATTATTTCCATTGTAGCAGTCGACAGCATATTCGGTAGTACATTCCGCCACATAGCCACAGACACGTGCACTGCTCTCGGC
>Ga0307515_10008998_pt1 | contig 19395 bp, 19 predicted proteins | sample 17_EM_MG_FD_194513 | JGI IMG/M metagenome (GOLD analysis project Ga0307515, IMG submission 194513) | Populus trichocarpa ectomycorrhiza microbial communities from riparian zone in the Pacific Northwest, United States - 17_EM | ecosystem: Host-associated > Plants > Roots > Unclassified | place...
GGGTAACACCCCCTCACCAGCCTACGCCGTTATTGAAAACCAGTATACCCCCGAATATTACCGATCTAGCTGATATTAGTTCTAAACCACAGAAACGACCAAGCACCCCAAGCTGCAGAGACAGCTGAGCAGCCCGAACGAAAAACGCACGCAGATTGCCGCCCACGTAGCTTGACCACGCTGTTACAACACACCTCCCCAAAAGCCCCGCCCCGCTATGACCCACATACCCCCGAGCACCGAATACAACGTGTTGCAACCCCCTGCATCCAACACAAATCACGCCTCACAAAGGATACCAGGCACAGAACCGAAATGATAGCCGAGTACACACAACACAAAGGTAACTACTAGGTCCCAACAACCCTTAATACGCCAACACTAGCACCAAATCTTAGCGACAAGTGAGACCCCAACAGAATGACCAATGAGCCGTACAGGCACATGAGAACTATTTTGAAATTAAGTGGAAGCGAAAACATCGATCACAACGGACAACAAATAGGAAATTAAGTCGAACATGATAAGAAACAGTGAGATTCATGGAACTCACGAAGAGACTAATCTGTCAACGGAAACTCCGATCCCTGTGGGGAGATGAAAGTTTTGTCGATTTTGATTCAGGACCATACCCGATCGTAAATTTCATAGATATATATATATATATGTAGTACGTAGCCGAGCAAACCGGCAGGGAAGGGTTTTAGTGGGTAGGTCAGGTGTCAGACTGTCCAACGGGCGCGAGAGCCTAACGGTAAGCCGTACTGGAGTCCCACACACGGCGCACGGGCGTCACGACGCATGACGCATTTCCCTTCCTTCCCCCACCCAAAAAAAAAAAAGATTATGGGGGAATGGCTACAGAACCCGTGTCACATTGGTGACCACGATCTGTAGTTAAGTTATAGATATATCGTGGGATAATGGAATCATAAAATTCCAGATCGCGTAATAAAGAAAGTCCGTGACGGAGGTTATACCACTTTGCCTCCAATAATCAGGCATAACTATCGGATGTAGGCATGGCAGGGTCTTACTGAAAATTCCTGATACCCAACACAAGAAGATCATATCAGAGAATATAATGGGCGAGTTTCCCGTCTCTTGAGTGTCTTCTTACCTCCTCCCAATCCCAGTCCCACTCAAACAAGAAGTGACGTTGGGCAACATATCTACTAGACGGACCAGTGCTCACTTCCTCCACTCGCTCGCTCCTCCCCAACCCCTTCCGCAACTTGCCATATTTCCCTCTCTATGAACCCAGCTCCACAACCGACCATACAGGAGTTGCTGATAACTGTTGCGAATGGAGCCAAAGCCGTTCGATATTTTAACCTTGCATCTGTTAGCTGGTCATTACCTGCCATTGAATACTGAGAGTCTCTCATCCCATCACCCTGCAGTGGCTCTTTTGTACCTACGATTGGATTCTCAATTTAGATCGAGAGGTGAGAACCCTTTGACCTCTTAGGTTATTGCTCACCCCCGGTCAGATTGAACTGATTTGGGTATGTGGCTATCCAACCATTTGGACCTTTCTCTCTGAAGATGGAGTAGAAACGAAAGTTTACGTCTATGACGGTATGTTTCCGTGACATGAAGGGTTGAATTTGTTTTGAATGCCTGTTTTATCTAGTATTTTTACTTGTTCAACCGTTACATTTCTGGCATCTTCCTCACTGTTAGCATGTTCAGTCAGTCGATCTATCTTTCAAGGTGGCCAATAGCCTCACGTTCATGCAGTGTACATACAAGAGTACTACATTGATGATTCATTGTAAGGGTATTTATTCATCACATTGGACATGTTCTCACGCATCTGCAGTTGTGAGGGACTCTCTAAGACTCTGTTCACAATGATCTCGTGACATCATTACTCATAGGTCAAGAGTGGTGGAAATATGAAGCATTTTCATGTTAGTGTCAAGTCAAGTCCGAATACAACTTTCTTATTCTGGTGTCAGGCATAATATGCTTCCAGCTCGTCGAACGTAAGTTGCACATTTCTAGTGGCCGGCTCTCACTCCAGTTCTCATAATACCTAGTTGTTCTAGTATGTTACGCTTTCACCAGAGGATGAAAATTCATTCCAAATGTTATTAGGGTCTGCGTGTCTACACGCTGTGGAAGAGGTGGGGAGATCTGGATATGTCCGATATATGGTAATGCTAAGACCTGTTTGCTACCACAGGTCAAAGGTGCGGTGGAGACATTGACGAGAGCAGTGCGACTCACCATGAACAGGTCATTGGGGCCATCGTCGGGATTTTCTTTATTCTGGAGGTCCTTGGGATGCTCATAATTATTTGCTTTTATTACACTCATGACTTCACTGGTGTGTGCTTCTCTCTCCTTTCCGGGTCTCCATTGACATCTCCCTGCAGCCACTGGTCGGTCCAAGATTCGTACCACGACGCCAGCTTACATACATGATAGACACGCCATTTCGGGAGTACGGGATTAAAGACTTCCACTTATGTGTGCCAATGACACATACAACCTATTTGTACTCGTGAGAGCCTCATTAAATTCCCCTTAAGGTTGCGTCTTACAAATGCTGCAAACCTATCTACCATAGTTTTTGGTATGCACATTCCGCGTACGAACCACACGAAGCTTACATGTGTCGGAAAGGTTCCCTGCACTTACGTATGGCACACTTGTCGCTGTTCTCGCGGGATGGAAAGGCGTTCAACGATATCGGGACACTCATGGAGGCACCTCGCGTTCCAATGCGCAATGGTTGGTTGATATCTTCATCAGGCAAGTCATCTCAGTAAGACGAATGACGGCACGGGTGTGCTGAGAAGGCCGCTCAGGGACTCGTTGATATATTATGTGCTTCTTGCCCTGATCGAGCTCAGCGTGGCGATATTATGGTAAGACACAGGTTTATGTCTTCAAGTGCGACTGCGGCATATTGACCCCATGCAGGCATTCAGGACCTGATGCTCTTACACAATTAGTATGTGCTCTGAGCGAATCATTTCTATGGCTGAGTCGATTTTTTAGTTGATAGGGCTTGCTACGGCAGCACCAATAGTGCTTTGCTCCAAGTATGTACACTTACAATGATATCCCTCCCCTTTTTTTGATGGTCATTTAGGTTAATCCTAAACCTACGGGAAGCCTATTATGACTATAACACGGATACGGCGTGGAGCAAGCTTACTATGGGATCGAAAACAGTCGGATCCATCCAAGGGACAGAGATGGCAACGTTTGGTGGTACACAGCGCCCCAAAACCGGCCAAGCATCCAGAAACAACATGAAACTGCGAATGGCTGCCTATTCACACAGTCGAGAGACCGCAACCTGTAAGTTCACCAACCTTGCTATACCGAAACGTCTATCAATACACGCTCTCAGTCTACGACGATGATGAATGGGGCGCAAAGCATTCCGATCAGCCTTCAGGCTATCATTAACTTCGTTATGTGTTTGAGATTATCGACTAATTCCATATTCGAGTTACTCCTTTCACTCGTTGCGTTGTCAGCGTGAATGTTTGCACATGACCACCGATCCGTTACTCGGACTAGTACTCAGCAGTAAGGATGGCCTGGTTGAGAGCCATTGAACCTAACGGTGGAAAGTGAATCCTGCTGGTGATAGTAGTTTCCGCATCGAGGTCAGAAAACAGTTAATCCGTCTCCACATCCCCTCTCCTCTAATCCTCTTTCTTTACTTTCCCTGAAGAACAGCGGTCATAGCCCACTTTGCATCACCATCCCTGTCAATAATGCTTACTTTGATATCATTCCACTCCCTGAGCAGACCGAGAGTGTCACCTCGAAAGGCGCTTCATTGACTAACTGGACGTCTTGTGCTAACCTCGCTTCTTGGATCATACCTTCTAGCGCACTAGGGGGCCGAGTTTCTTACCCCGTCCTTACTAGTATCACCTCACCAGCACCAGATGAGGTCCCCACCACAAGAGTGGAACCGCATCGAATTAGCGGGTCAAGTGGACGTATAACAATGTGCACAAGAATAGTCCACCAAGTACCGGCAGCTCGACATATGTATTGTTACTCCGTCACGATTGACCTGCTCCGGAGATTCTTCCACTGAAATTCTCCAGCTTTGATGGCTTGACTCATTTTGTCCTCCTTCGTCGAAATGTTCAACTCCTGATCTACGTGTTTGGCGAGGGTGTTACTTCACTGCCTGCAGCAACGCTTCGGGTGCGCTCGGGACCATCCTCTGCCTCAGGCGTCTTGTAAGCTTCAGCAACTGCTGAGAGGATGTTGTATTGTGGACGGCGAGTGTGTATCGGCCGAGAAAAAGGTGGTGTTTCGGCTTCGTCCCGCCAAGGCTTTTGGGCGCTCAGGACGACGCGAGAACGGGTGGTTGCATGACGCACTGGAGGAGGGCATTAATTCTAATTCCGAGCATGATGGGGAAATCCCAAGGCTTGGTTTGTGTAAAGGGCGATCAGGTTGGGTTTGGGTTTGAGAGCGACAGTGCGTCGAGAAAACTCCCAATCAAGGGTCGTAGATGAAGCAATCGCTGGTCAATGGGTTTCACGTCGGTCTGGGCACGCGCGAAGGAGTTCAGTCAGGCCCGCCGTTGCTTGGAAGAGGAAAGGGGACGTGGCCAATGCAAACGAGTTAGTGAGCCAATGGTTGAGGGTGTTGCCCGAGTTGCGGAATAGGAGCAGCATGGACAAAGCGCTTTCACATACAGCTTGTTGGAAGTGGGAAGTGGACAAGCGATCGTTGTAGTGAATAGTATTATAAAGGGGTAATGATACAAGGGTACAAATCCGAGTTAGGATGCTGGCACATATGGTTGGGACCGTATCTCTTGCCTTAGCGGGGGCGGTATTGCTGGACTAGGACTCGCAGATCGGGTGAATAGCGGTGGGCGCCAAAAGTGGGGTGCCGGCGGTAGTGACACAAAGCTAAAGGTCAATGGCCCTGGTCACCTAGAAATCGGGGTTCCTCTCTTGCTCTGCGAACGCAGCCCCAGGAATGCTAGCGCATCCCTGCGATCGAAAGTGTCAAGATCAACGCTGTAGTATTGATTTGTGGTAGGGCGTGGGCCAGGGCGTATGGAGTACCCAAGGCTGATTTGTTCCGTCTCACCTGCGAGCTGAGACACGCGAAGACGATTGCTGTAGCACGGGCAGGTGGTGATTGCCTTCTTCTCACCCGGCTCCGTCCGTCCGGGCGGACGTGGAACTCTTCTCCGGTTTCTAGATCAGGTGTGGTACACAGTTGAACGTGATCTTTTCGGAGTACATAGCACGTGACGTTATAATTCAGCCCTCAGATGTATGGTTCCATGTGGCAAACACTTACTTCTCACTGGAAAAGCCGGCGTGAATTTACAGGAGGAATATTCTCGCTGTAAGGCTTGGTACAAGACAATGGAAGACCGCTGAAGTTGGGTTCTACATGCAGTAGCCATTATTCGATCACGTTCATATTCGTCTTCTATTTCAGTCATGGATTGCGGCCGCTTGTGACTTCGCCTTGCCCTTAAAACAGCACTTTCCTCCAGCTAATGCTAACCAATAGTGTGTTTTGTTGACACCTTAGCATGTGTCACCAGCGACATGCGATTTCCTACAAGTCGGCAGGCGAGGCGGAGGTACTCGTACTCGGGAATAGAACTCAGTGCACTCTGTCGCTTATTGGAGCTGCTAACCCTGATGATGGGTGGGTAGAGAGTACGTGCGGTTGTAGTACCCTGGCGCTCGAGCCCTTGGATTTGGAGAGAAGGACCCCGAGTCCCTGATAGCTCTTTCCTTCGACAGTGCGACATGCACCTTGGTTACACTGGTCTGAGGCAATCAGTTTCTGCTGGCAGACGTTCCTAGAAGGGGCCGAAGTCGATTGCTGCAATTGCTATCGGGCTCTTCTACTGTATAACCCCTTGGAAATACCATTTAGCCCTTCTCTTAGGGCCTTTTGTTGTCTCAGTTTGGAGGAGTTTGTCCACAAACGGGATCGTCAGTTCGTGGCATTAGAACGACCATTCTGAACACACTTTACCTTCAACTTCGCTTAGGACACCCTGTCTCCTACACGACCTACATTTCTTCTTCGTTTACAGTGTCCATTCCTCCTACGCGCACATTTGTGTGCTCGTCCGCAGACGTCTCGTGCATATTCACATTGGTAGAGCCCGTACTGAGGTGGTAGGAAGATATTTCTCGTTTATCGAGCAAGGGAATTTTTGGAGGGAGAAAGAGGTGCCCAATCGAGGTGGATTTCCAGTGACGGTCTGTTTCGCTGGACTTGCGGGAGTGGGAAGAGACGTCTTGCTGAGAACCATCAACGGTAACCTTTGACAAGGCAAGGCACGTTGGTTATGTGTTGGAATTTCATTTCGGCTTCCCTTATTGGCGCCTGACAAACACCTCTCTGGGGATACCGTAGCTCCTCATAGCCTTCGGGCAGTGCTCTGGCCTGTGCAAGCTCCGAGAATTGTTCCTGTCCGTCTGATTCTAATCCTGACAGTACCAAAGTCGGGGTCATGGCTACGTCGTTTTCCTACATCATACTGGACTCCACACTTTGATTGCAGAATACGAGGCCCCTTAAGTCGCTATATAGTAAACTGAAACTTTGCCACTGGGGTCTCGCAAGTAAAACTCCAAGTCATTACCACTGACCCTGAGCAGCGCTAATGTGCTTTACGCCTGGCTCCAAAGAAAGTCATTAGATGATGGTAGGGTGCCCTCATGGCATGGTAGAAACTTAAAAACTATTTCAATAAATCCATTGTCCGCATATATGTTATATATAACCGTGGTGCTCCCACCAGGCACGAGGAGAGCAGAGCCACAACGTGACGAGAGGGCCAATTCCATTAATGCTTGGGTTAACATTAAACCCGACAGTCTTAGCGTACAAAGGGGTATCCGCCGGGAAGCCCGACGAATGCTAACAGCCCGCCACCTGCGTGAGACTGATCCTGCCCGGCAGATCACCGCAGGGCTGGCGGGGCTGTGCGTGAGTGATGACTTACTTGTTCTGCAAGCTATTTAATGCGTAACTCGCCGAGTTTGAATAGTGCAGACTTCTTCCGGCAATGTTTGCCCGATCGATCTCACGTCCGTGTATACCGAGTGCATACTGAGTGAATGTGGCTGAGACCGACTTTGGTCATTTGGAAGCGAACGAGACAGACATCCCCGATGTATCTACCTACCTATTACTGTAGGCTGTAGGGTACATTATTATGCGGTGCAAAAAGTGTCTGGGGTCCCATGTCTACCAGAGAGGTTAATTGTTCCTGGGGCGTTCACTTCAATACAATTGCTATTGTTCACTCTCCGAGACGACTAATGCTCATTATAAAATCGTGCAACCCGCAGCAGCAACCCGCGACGCTAGGGAATATACCCAGCGACCTTGCTAGATCTATTAGCGTTCCACGGGCCTACGTTCAATATGGGCGAACCTATGACTCCGGATCATCAAGCCTTTCTAGAGATGTTCGTAACCGTTGCAGATGGAGCTAAAGTCGTTCGATATGTTAATCTTGCATCTGTGAGTCAGTCATTGAGCACCAATTGAAGCTCACTCCATCAACCTACAGTGGCTCTTTTGTACTTATGATTGGATTCTCAACCTGGATCGAGAGGTGAGGAGCCTTTGATCTCTTGACCTGCTGCTCACCTCCGATCAGATTGACCTTATTTGGGTATGTGGTTATCCAATTGTTTGGACTTTCCTTCCTCTGAAGGTGCAATAGAAACGAAAGTTTACGTCTATGACGGTATGTTACCGTAGAGTAGGGGATGGATTGTTAAATTAAATGGTCAACTATCCAGTACTTCTACTTATTCAACCGTTACATTTCTGCCATCGTCCTCACTACCAACATGTTCAGTCAGTGAATGGAATATTCAAAGTGGCCAATATTAATAGTCATACGTTCACGCAGCCTACGTACAAGAGTACAGCATTGGTGATACATTGTGAGCATATTCATTCATCGCATTGGATATGTCCTCACGCATCCTTAGCTGTGAGCAACTCGTTTTAGGACTCCGCGCAGAATGATCGTATGACATTAACGCCCATAGGCCGAGAATGGTGGAAATTTGAAGCATTTAGTTGTTAGTCTCGCGTCAAATCCAAACATAACTCGCCTATTAACCACAAACGAACAGGTACGATATGCTTCCAAGTCATCGAATGTAAGTAGTGTATTTCCTCAGCTCTCGCACCGTTACTCACGATATGTAGTTGTTCTGGTGCGTTGCGCTTGCAAACTCTAGAAGACCAAATTCAATTCTCATGGTTACTAGGGCCTACGTGTCTATGCACTATGGAAGGAGTAGGTGGACCTGAGTATGCCTGTTTCACGATCACACTAACTCTGATTCGCTGCGACAGGTCAAAGGTGCGGTAGAGATCTCTGTTAAGTGTAGCGCAACTCACCATGAACAGGTTATCGGATTGATCCTCGGGACTTCCTTTATATTGGAGGTCCTTGGACAGCTGGTGATTATTGGCATTTATTTCACTGATAACTTCGATGGTACGTACCTCTCTCTATTCCGACTATCTGTTGACCTCTCCTTGCAGCCACTGGTGGGTCAAAAGTTCGATTCAAGGCGCCATCTCACATACATGGTAGACGCACCGTTCCGGGAGTACGGAATTGAAGACTTCCACCTATGTGTGCCGACGACAAAGGATAATATCTATGTGTACTCGTGAGAGCTGTCCTCATACCTTCCTTCAGGCATACGTCTTATTTACACCGCGAACCTTTTTTTGCCACAGTTTCTGGTGTGTGTAGTCCACGTATGAACGATGCCATGACTGAAAATATGCTGAAAGGTTCCCCGCTATGGCGTATGGCACACTTGTGGCTGCTCTAGCAGGATGGAAAGCCTTTCAAAGATATCGGTACATCCCTCAAGGTACTAGAAATCACAAAGGAGGTTGGCTGCTCGATATCTTTATTCGGCAAGTCATATCCGCGCGACGAATGATCCACGAGTTGTTGAGAGGCCGTTCAGGGACTCGTTGATATATTATGTACTTCTTGCCCTCCTTGAGCTGGGCGTGTCGGTATTGTGGTAAGTGGTAGACCTGTATCTTCACCTGCTACTACATACGGTATACTAATCTAATACAGGCATTCGGGACCCACTGCCCTTGTACAATTAGTATGTGTCTTCAGCAGAAAATCCGTGTGGCTCATTGTATGTTCTAGTTGGTCGGTATTTCTTTGGCCGCACCCATAGTGCTTTGCTCTAAGTACGCAAAATCCACAATAACAATCACTACTTTGATTGATGGCTTTATAGGTTAATCCTCAACTTACGGGGAGCGTACTATGACTACGATGCGGAGCAGGCGGACGATCCAACAACAGGGGCTGGGTCTTCGCGAGGAGCAAGGATGCTAACGTTTGCCAATACATGCCACTCTCAATCTGGCGAGTCATTCAATCGTGACGCAGACCCGCCCATGGCCAGCGACCCGTACAGTCGGAAGACCACGAATGGTGAGCTAGCCAATGATATATAAGTACCCTACTCATCCATTCTCGCAGTCTATAACAATGACGAATGGGCCGCTAAGCAAGTTGGTCAGCCTTCAGAGTATCATTAACTGCATATTCTGGTATAATATGTAGTTGGGCTATTCATGTATATTTCTTTTCCTGGATTTAAGGAGTTAAAACGGCCTTGTTGGTATCTGTGTATACTACAATGAGAAACTGTCCTATTAGTGAAGTCTGGTTATGTATCAAGAGAAGCAAGAAAGTGGTTCATTCGCGTCCATATTCCCTCCCCTCGTGCGCCAGCCCTAATCCATCTCTAAGGTCCTTCTTGACTTCCCTATCGTCAACAGTTGAACTATAGCCGCTGCGAGTCCATTTTGCATCGCCCTCCCTTCCAATGGCGCTTCCCATCCAACGTCGCGTGAGCACCGGGAAGTATGGACTCTGTGTCACGCTCCCTCGAGCAGGTTCCAACCAATTGTGCGGCTCATGTATGCCCTCGGCCCTGCCACCAGAGAGTCGCGAACCTGCATAGGTCGGCGATGGAAGAGGAGGCTCTACAAACGACCACTCGGCGGTGGTACCTGGGTTGCTGGGGTGCGTGGTATGTAGCCTGTCTCTCATTGGAACCACCAAAGTCGGTGGGGAGTGAGGTGGAGAATGCCGTTGTGTCGCCTCGTTGGTGCTCGCTGCTCCCGGAGCTGCATGGAAAGGTGGATGCAAAGAGGAGGGCCTCGTGTCCCTTGACGCTTCGGTTCCGCTGATTCGGTGCAACCCATCTCTGTTTGCGGCCGTCCTTGAGGCTTGCCTAATATTGTTATCAGGTTCTTCGATGGTATCGTGGATTTGATTAGGATGGTGCATGTAGGTATAGTCATAAATTTGTTGGTATAAATGCTCGAAACCTCCGGCACGCTCGACAGCCGCGAGTAGCCCAAGATCATAAGTGAACCGCTGCGAGTACTTGATGAATTTGGGCTTTGCTTTTTTCTCTTTCTCTTTCTTCAGCACGGGTGAGCCTGTACCACCTGAGACGTTAATGAATGACATTCGAGGAACCGTCCTGGCGTACCTTTGCGTCTTCCGAATTTGAACATTCGTTTAGGATGCTCTTCGGGCTGTGCTTCTGCATTACCCACATCCCCCTCTTCTAACACTGTCTCCATTCCTCCAACCCGCGCATTCGTGTGCCCGTCTCTAGACTTCGTGCGCACAGTGACGTTGATAGAGCTCGGTGCTGGAGTAGCGGGAAGGCTCCTCTCATTTCTTTGGGTAAGGAAAGATATTGGCGGGAGGACAGGGGCATCCACTCGAGGAGGGCTTTCATTGATAGTCTGTTTCTCCGAGCTCGCGGGAAATGAGCGGACATCCCGCTGAGCATCATCGAAAATAACCTTGAATGTTGATCGAGGTAGAGGAATATGGTTAAAACTATGGTTGTTAGATTTACAAATCTATCACGACGTCGCAAACTGACCGAAAATCCCAAATGGCCGCGTAACGAGTTCGGTACGCAGCCAGAGCACTAATAACCCCAATTGAAGCTCCAACAAGGATGTCGTACCAGTTGTGTGACTCGTCGAGTGACAGACTTCCACAGGTGGTTGTTGCAAGAACGAGGGGGAATCTAGCAAGTGTCAACGCAACTTGTCTTAACATCACGCGTGTCACTCACAAGAATAAGAACAATTTCCAGAACCTTGTTCTGGAATCTGCGAAAACCTTGAGCTTCGCATTTAGCCACAGGCTCACAAATAATGCGCTCCCCATGGCAGCATTCGAATGCCCACTGGGAAAGCTAGTGATAGCCTTGTTAACATCGCGTAGTGCACCGGTGCATATCTCCCTTCCATACATCACACCGCCCCACCCTTGACCACGGGTAAGTGCCGCCATATTCGGCTGACACGCATCGTAGAAGTATGGACGCAAACCACCAACAAAGGACTTGAGTATCACCTGGAAAAAGGTACCCACAATGAGGGTGGTGAGGAGCCCATACCATGACGCATGTAAATCGGGGTACGAGCGGAGGCGGATTTGTGCGACGGTGAAGAGTACAAGAGCAGGAAAGATTGCAAGGCTGGCTGAGACTGGAACGGAGATGATTTGAGGGCGGAACGGGTACGCCGCCCAGAGGACCGAATTGGGGTCTGGTTTTGGAGTTGATGAATTTTGATTTAGACCCACGGGTAACGTAGGTACTGGGAAGAGACGTTTCCCTATAGGTGGACTCGCGTTCAAAGGAAGCGCGATGATGGTGACGATAAACATGGACAGAAGGTCACACCTGCAACGCGTGTATAGAGCATGTAATTAAGGCATCGATATCACAACTAACCACTCGTTTCTCCAGAACTCGGACCATGTTGGAAGCTGATTGAGAAACCCACGCCTTAAGCTGATCGTTGGTGTGCCTTCCTCTATATCGGCGGTGCTGCGCTCATCCTGCACATCGTCAGCCGTTGGTTGAGATTCCATACCGCTAGATATAGCAGGGATTTGAAAATACGAAGTGGTTACTTCCAAGGTGCCACCCTGTTCTGACGTCACCTTGACCGCGAGGGGGTCACGAAGAGAATGCATGGATGGGAAAGTTCAAAGAGAACCCGGTCACATTTGGAGAAGCACCGAATGCGAAGCTGTGCAAAGTGTGAGAGATGTGGATGATAAACGATCGATACGGGAGAGAAGCCGATGAAAGTCCCAGTAACAAGAGCCATAAGAAGGGAGAAGATAAGCTTAAACATGAAGATGTAAATATATTGGTAACAAGAAGCGCAAAATTGAAAGGCCGCGGGGGGGGATCGACAAATGTCGCATTATTTGGATCGGCACAGAAGGAGGCACACAACACACGCGACTCTCGAGAGTACTTGGGGTCGGCGATTTAGACCTGCAATGGTGGCGCATGTGTTTGGCACGCACTTTGCTGCTTTAATTGACTGGTCAGGTGGATGTACCTTATCTTAGATGCCGTATGTACATGCACATGCACAGCGGTAGCTAACGTAATCGCCAGATGCAAGTCAGATGTGGTCGGGTCTAACAAGTGTGTAAATAGTACAACTGGCAGCGCAGTAAACTAAATCGGAAAACTCAAGTCCTGACACCTTATGAGCCGCTTTCATTGAAAATAGTCAAAACTAGCTGAGACGATGGAGAGGGCTGCCTGAACGATGAGGAAGGATGGGTTGAACTCCCCAACCGACGCCACCCGGTGACGCCAGTGAGGAAGCTTCAATATAGGGCCGGCTTTATTGCACGATAATTATAGTAGAGAATAAAGCAAGAGACGTAAAAATGACGAATGCAGCAGGTTGATCGATGAGCGCAGAACGAGCAGCTTTTAAATTCCTTTGAGACAAGCTCCTTTTCTAGCGGCGATAGCGGCGTTTACAAGCGTTGGTCTTAATGACCACCGTACCATAGTGAGGCGAACCAGAGACTGCTTCATTCCACACACTTGATTGGAGAATCGGAACAAAGAAGATCGGCTGGCGGAGCTGGTGTGAAGAGGGGGTCGCTGAGGCTGGGACGGACAATGAACAAATTACATACTGCGAAGGGCCAGCAGTGCAAAGGACCACGTAGAGCGCTTAAACGTGATACTGGAGCATACCGCGAGGAGGGCTGCTGCGGGAGGTTGCCCGACGACCAGCGAATGCTTCGAGGACAATCCTCCATCTTGCCCAAGCACTTCCTATGTGGTGGGGATAGTATAGAACCGTTTTCCACCCCACGACCACACTAATTGTCATTGCCATATGACGATTCGGTTTCTCTGCGGCGCCTGTGTCCGTCAAATGGCCGGCATAAGATCATACTAAAGTGATCTGATCTAGTGACACAATTATGTAATAAACGAGTCAATGACGCGTTTATCGTGAACTTTTGATCCGCATTTACGGATTGTTACCTTTTTTGGCAAACGTGATGAAGGCCGAAGGAACGCCGCATTTCGATATCCGTGATCCATTGTTCAAGGTCCAAAAGGTTGTACTACAGCCTAATGTCCGCCCGTGCGGGTCGACTTTCTTGCGGCGCTCTCTTGCAGTTTCCGGAACCTTCAGCACCCAGGCCCGTGCATCGAGAAAGTAATTCGGCAGTTGGCAAAGGTGAAGCTATTAAAACCAAAAGGGTTGGGTCATGTTGTGCATACGTCGGATGATTCCGCCCTGCGAAGTTATGGTAATGGAGGTCAGTCCAACCTTGGCACTACCTATCTGATCCAATGTCTTTATCCGCCACGAATCGGCTGCCCTCAGAAATCTGGGGAGAGATTCTCGACTCGATCATTGATATACCTTTCTTCTTTGATCTTGGGTGCACGCTCGACGATTTTTATGACTGGGCCGCAAAGCAGATGGAGATATCTAAGGGGGCCCCCAAGCTCTACGCATTTTCAGAGAGGCAGAGGCGAGTCCTCTGCCTAGTCTGCCGTTCGTGGAAGTCATTTGCGGATTCCCGGGCGGATCGTTGGGTGAGCAGTCGTTGGATGAACGGTCGTTGGGTGAACGGTCGTTGGGTGAACGATCCTCCATTACCCGCACGTTCGCTGCGGGTGTACATAGACGATGACATTCCAGCAGACTACACCCAGGAGACCAAATGGAAGATATTTGGTTTGTGTTGTAGATGGCATCCGACGACAGGCGAATACGGTGCTCCTATTCTTCGACTCGCCCAAAATCATGAGAAACACAGTAATCTTCGACGAATATCCCTCGCATCTCAATCCCCGTTATATTCAGCGGATTCCAACCCATTGCTCAATAGCCTCGCTGCGTTCTCCAACCTCCGTACTCTCGATTTCTACACCCATATTTTCGAAGCACCGCAACGTCCCATCCTCTTACCTCGTCTTACCAACCTGCGGTGGTTCTGTCAATCAAATGGCCGTTGCCCACACGAATGCTTCCATCTCCCCTCCCTGAGATACCTTCGTGTGCCCATCGCGAGGTTTACCCATGAATCTGCGGTACTCGTTGCACCTTATCGATGTACTCTGAAGCACCTAATACTCGGATATGTCGGATATGAGGGCGTAACTGAGACGGCGGTGTATCCTTGGACACTCCCCCCCTGGGAGAACTACCCGAATCTTGTGGAGCTCGCGATCGATACTCCCAGGGCGCTAGTTCCTTCCGTTCCATGCCCACCACCTTTAGGCCATCCTCTTAAAACCTTCCGCATCCCTACATGGGACTCGAAGAGCATAATGGCAATGCTTGGACATGAGGAGCACCGGAATCACCTCGAGCGTATCATTGTGACCCGCCTACGATGGTGTAAGAGTGTCGTTTTGCCCATTGATCACGTCGGGGCGGTGGAAGACCATCATGTTGAAAATGATCTCGCGAGCGTTATTCAGCTCTGCTCGGAACGAGGCGTCCGGCTGGAGGACGGATTGCACCAAACAGTCCGAGAAAGTAATAGGCGGTATACATTACGAGAATTACTTAGCCCTGGGCACACCACAAGTACCTATACAGGCAAGGGTTATAAACGAGAGTGGTGGAGCAAAAGAAAACGTCATGTCGGTTGAGGTGGAAGAACTGCCCATAAGCCAGTTGGCTGATTTTGAATATATTAAGTGCACCAAGACCAAGTCGCGTGGTGATTAAAGCCGAGAAGGATTGACCTCAAAGCCAAGCCGACCATTGTTTCGCGTCGCCGTGCCCGAAGAACAGACAAGGGGTGTCCTTCAACTCGAACAACTCTCTTCAATCCTCGTATAAGCAATGAACTCTGAACAAAACATTCCTGTATTAACAAACAGGGTATGGTAAGGAGGAATACAAAACAATAATCAAGACTGGACCAAACGAGACCGTCGTGATCATGGGTATAAAAACCACATAGGCAAGAAGAACAAGACATGGGGGAAAGGGGTCCTCGATGCGAATTTGAACGAATACAGTATCCGATTACGTACTATCCATGAAGTCCACAAGTTCAAATATTTCGGTTGTTTCCAATATTTATTTTCTACGAGAAGCGCGGTCCCGGGAGCGAGCCGGGAGCGAGGTGGAATCGTCCATTCCACCTAGCCTCGATCTGTTTACGGTGCTGATGTAGTAGTGGCCTATATGGTAATAATCGCGTCAGAAAAACAGTCGGCCAGGGAAGTGGGAGCAACAAACCAGTGCCGTCACCCCATGAAACATCGCCCTTGACCCAGTCGTACTGCGTGACGTCAAAGATCGAGGCGACATCGTTGAGGTTTCGTTTGCTGGTCGACGAGTTTTCTGTCTTGAAACTCTTCAGACTGATAACTTTCGCGCCTTCTTTCAGATCGAGAAAGAGCGTACGTAACGCTTCATTCACTACACGCAAATGTTAGTATAACCACCAAAAGAGAACGGGGTCCAAACGTACGTTGGGGGCTAAACACGAAATTGTTCGCAAGAATAACATCCGCGTTGGCGATATGTTTCCTCACGACTTCATGATCGCAAAAGTCACCATGGTAGAGAGCATGTGGGCCAGCTTCGAGGCACCACAAGCGGCAACGTTCAAGGAAAACCTTCGAGACGTCTTGTGCAACATCATTGGTCACGTCGAGGATTTCAACACCGTAGCTCGAGCACCCGGAAACGAGGGCAGCTTGAATAACAACGTTCCCAATCCCGCTGCCGAGATCGAAGAAAGTCATGCCCGGTTTGAGACCTACGACATTGACCATTTCGGTGATGAGTCTGCCATTTATTTATTTAAATACGGACAATTTTTTTCAGGCAAGGGAAATACACACCCGCAGTTGAGTTCACCATACGTGGTCGAGGAGAACGCCTTGAGCCTGCGTGTGATTTCCTTCACACGCGGACCAGCCGACCGTTGATAGACTTCTTCATAAATATGTTCGTTTATTTGCGGGGGAACTCCGCCCCATCGTGTAGGGGCCCTCATGAAGACGTTGCCATCAGGATGCTCTTTCAACCCACGGATCACACGGTTGATATCCTCGATAACTTTGACGAAGCGCGGTCCATTGCGTGCCTTGAACGCATATTCCATGCTCTGGAGTAGGTTACGCCCGAAAGCTGGTTGACGTGGTGGAGCGCCGGCTGGATACCACGGCTCGGTTGAAGGCTTAGTGGGTTCCAAGCGGATGAAGGCAAGTGGATCGGAATAGCCGAGTGGGTTGGGGACCATGTCCGGCGGAATGTAAACTGCGGTGAACATGTGAGGAGCGCTTCGTTCGGATTGGAGGTGGACCTACAATGCGCAATGAGCTTGACGGTGTCAATGAGCTGCCGGATGGGATGCCAGTGGTCTGGATCCTTAGGCTCGAGCAGAAGGTACCTGAGCGATGATGAGCCTGGCCCAGCTGGACACCTGTACCAGACTGACCTCTCACGCGCGCCAGTATTGGGATACTCAAGCCATACGAAAGGGAGGTATTCTAGAGTCCATGACTGATCGTTGAAGTCGCCCGGGTTGGTAAAGACTACGCGCCCGAAATCCAAGTAGGCGAGTCAATTGGATGAGCAAAGCGCCAGATGTGGCGAGAGAAAAAAACAGGAATGTGACGAAAAACGAGTATACATACATTGCTTGAAGTTGTTTACATTTCTCTTGACAATGTCAAAGCACGAAACGAGGTTTTCGACGGTCCCATCGGCGTTTGCAGTGCATGGTCGCTGGATGACATTGACGCGCACCGGTGGCGGAACAGGTGCAGCAACAGGTAGAGGAACCTTGTGCTTCCTTCCAGTGGTGGGAATGGGGGTTGAACGCGCCGAGCCGCGGGAATTATTTGTGGCAGTCTTTGTTGCATCGTCGGAGACGCGGGGACGTTTGGACGCGAGCTGAACTCGGGGCTCCTCCGAGTCGGTGCGCTTTCTCTTCTTCGCGGCAGACGCGTCAATGTGGGCCGGAAGCTGGTTCGGCGGCGTTGGCATTGTTGCCGGAGGTGTCGGTAGCGCGTCCGCGCCGAGCGAAAAGGCCGACTGCATCGCAGCAGAGGACGAGCAGGACGCGTCTCTGGTGTGTGGGTTGTCCGTCTGGAGTGTGGCTAGCATACCGTTGCACTGGGTATGGACGTGGTTGGGGGTCAAGCTATGACGGCAAATAACGGCAAGACTCGGACAGGGGACAGCCCTGATCATTCACAGGATCGCGAAATCATTGTTCCATGTCACATATACAACAATGTCCAATTCATAGTCCCTACGCATCCCGCACATAGTTCCCTACACCGTTTTCGTCAGTCCGTCGTCTTCGTAGGCTGAGGAGCCTGGCGTAGGAGGCCACATCAGGCCACATCACTTACCCGGAAATACGCCTTGTCGGCCATCCAGCTTTCCAGTCCACCAATCCTCCTGACTATCCGTACGCGAAACGACTTCGATCTGGTCCCCAGTCTTGAAGTCCAGATCCCCATCCGCCTTTGTCCCTGTCAGCACTTGTACTTGACAGAGAGCGCTACGTACCTGAGCTGCAAAGTCGAACATAGCCACTACGTACACTGGCTGTGGTTTAGGTTTAGGTTTGGGCTTAGGTGCCGGAGGCGGTGGGGGCGCCCGCTTGGTCGCGGCTGCAAGGGCAGCGGCTGGACTATTGCCCGGAGTGTAGGGTGGCGGGGGAGCTGCTGAGCCTGGTGGTGGCGGCGGGGGAGCTTTCTTCATCACAGCAGACGAGGAACCATTCGGAGGAGGAGGGGGTTTTTTCTTGAACGTTGAACTCGAGGCACTCCCTGGAGGCGGTGGCGGGGGAGCTTTCTTAAAGGAGGCTGTAGATGACGTTGCGGATCGTGAAAGGCCCTTTCCCGGTGAAAGTCCTGTCTCTTGTCGTCGAGCTTGTATCATCTTGCCTGCAGGAGGCTCAATAGACTCTTCACACCCAAGTGAAACGTGTATATACCTGTAGAGGCTATTCGTTTCGTTATCTGAAGTGCTTCAACCTGCTGCCGTGCTTCCGTCAGGTCATTATCATAGTCCGTCGTTATCTCGGTCCCTGATGCACCAGGACGGAACTTGTTCTCCTCTACAAAGCCTTGAAGCTTTTCCATCATAAGGTAGTAAATGTTAAGTCTACGGATGGGCGTCAACGACCACACCCTCACTTTCGCGTTCGCAAACATACTGCATATAAAAGAAGCTGTGGAAGAGCGGATCGATAAATTGCGTGGCCATTACCATAAACTGCGGAAGCTCCTGTTTCAAAGTCGCGTTAAGCTGGTCATATTCTTGCGTTGCAATCTCAAAATCTTGCTCCAGCTGCCCAGCCAGTCAGCCCGGATAATCGGTCACATCTAGATAATTCACAGACCTTAAACAAGTTCTTCTCATCCGAGAGCGTCTTCTCCTTCTTCTCCCGCAACTTGACAAGGTTGTTATTGTGCCGATCGTAATCTATTAACTGCCTGTCCTATCAGCCTTGTTCTCGTCCTTGCTAGACACCGCACCTTATGATCCCGCTTAGTGATGGTCTTTCGAATAGCCTTCATGACTGTCTGCAACTCCTTGGCGGGAGCAATGACACGAGTCTCGATGAGCTCGAGCTCGGGAGAGAGCGTCTCCTTGAGCTCCTGCATGCACGCCGTGTACTGGTCGACATTCTTTATTGTCTTTTCTGCGTTGGGGTGCTTCCCTATTAGGTCGAAATCGCCAACGACTGGATGGAAAATGTTCCCGAAATGCTCCGCGAATTTCGCGCCTGACACCAGGAGAGCTGCATTCCGAGCACTCCATTTCAGCATATCCGTGTTAGGGAATTGATGAGGCGCGAAGTAGGGATCCAAGAATGGGCAGGAGTGAGAGTGGAACACCCACCGAGGACGTTCTCATTGAATTTCTTCGAGTCCTTTAGCATCTTTTCGATAGCAGACTCCATCGACTCAAACTTGCTTCCATAGTCGTCAAACTCGGGATCCGCCGATTCTGTAATTAACAGTCATCCCACCGCGC
>Ga0307515_10008999_pt1 | contig 19395 bp, 13 predicted proteins | sample 17_EM_MG_FD_194513 | JGI IMG/M metagenome (GOLD analysis project Ga0307515, IMG submission 194513) | Populus trichocarpa ectomycorrhiza microbial communities from riparian zone in the Pacific Northwest, United States - 17_EM | ecosystem: Host-associated > Plants > Roots > Unclassified | place...
TAATCATATGTCAAATAATAAAATTAAAAAAAAATTATTGTCAAGATAAAAAATAAAAATATTAAAGTTCAAGTTCTAATAATCAAAATGTCAAATGATAAATATGAAAGAAAAAAATTAATTTATAATAAAATATTAAAAAAATAAATTCAAATCAGACCAGGTTATGAGACCGAGATTACCTTATAAAAGAATAGAAATGAAAAAAATAAGAAAGTAAGAATTCCAATTACAAAACAATTTAAAATCTAAGCAACGCGGATCAAATTTGGTATAAAAACTATATGAAATAAAATAATTAGGGACTAAATTAAAAAAATAAATAAATTAAAAAAAATAGTAATTAAAAGAATGAAGACTCAAATTAGATTAAAAAACTAAATAAAATAAGAAATTGAGAGACAAAATTGAAAAAAAAATATTAAAAGAAACATAAAAATAATAATCAAAACATTACATATTTTTTTAAAAATAAATAAATCTATTAAATACTTTAATTAAGATACATGCAATTTGAGAGCTAGTCAATTAAAATAAAATAATCGAAACTAGTTAATTTTAAAATATCTAAAGTTCTTAACTATTTAATTAAATGTCAGTTAATTACCATGTATAAAATAAAAATGATTGAAGGGAGTCAGTTTTAAAACATTTAAATTTAAATTTATTCTTTAAATAGTCAATAATCATCACACCTTTTGAAGTAAAAACTGATGTATTTTTAGCTATTTCTATAAAAAGAATAGAATCACCCGAGAAGTAAAAATGTAAAAAGTACAAGGACGAAAATGCTATCAATCCATGCCCAATAATTCATAGCTGGCAGGGTGATTGAGGGAGCGAAACATGGAGTATTTTGACTTCACAACTCGACAACAAATCTAAGAGATAAACATGGGAAACCTAATCTACAGGAGGCTGTACGATGCTACGTCTACGTCCTAGTTGAAGAGGAGAATGGGCTAAAAGCAAATTCTGCTACCCAAACGAGCGATCATGACTTGTTTACAAGCGCATCCATCACCTTGCAGGAGAAAAGAAGTATTGGCGTCATGTCAACAGACTCCAAAACTCAGGATATGGCCATCACAGCGCCACTTGGGCGTCACAGGTTCTTTCTTCAGCCATGGCCCTCCCCACCCCCACATTTCCTGCCTCACCTAAAATAATACAATCCCACATAGAATCTCCCTTCTTACCTCAGGCTTTTTCCTATTTCAGCAGCAGATTATTATGAAGTACTTCGTTGAAGAGTTTCAGAAATCACGAATCATTACATTTTAAGCCCTTTTTTTCCCTTATAATCTTCCTAATTTGATAGATCAGATCCATTTTAATATATAAAAAATAAATCTTTTTTAATTACATTTTATATTCAAGGTGCCACGAGAAGACTACAGTAACATAAGAACAAAATTCATAAAATCTTCTCAAATCTGAAAACAGGATAAATTTTGCATGAGATAATACAATAACTGTTTTTTCTAGCAACAAGATAGCATAATTTCCATACTCTGGCCTGAAACTACCTCCCTGGATTGGAGTTGGTTGATGGGTCATCCTTGCAGCGCCTTGTGAGCTCTGTGTGCTATGTCAGCCTAACACCAACATGTTTAGCGTAAAAAAAAATATTGTCTGGACAAATAATTGCTCCCACCTTATCACACCTGTCAGCAACCATTTGTTTATTTGCTTTCTTCGTTCAATCTCTAACTTTTTCCCCACACTAGGAGATAGGTAAAGCTTGTTCTTCAAAATAGCAAAATTAAAATAATTCTCATTGCAGTATAGAAATAATAATCGTGCATGTAGAATGTCACACCCGGATATCACGACGACCGATTAAAAATTATTCTTCTCTCGATTGGAAAAAAAACAAATATCTAGCATCTTGTTCTCTTAGAGAAAAATGTCTTGTTCAAGAAGTCGATTCCTAATATTATGGTTACTAGAAACCCTAACTGGTCAATAGGGATTCTATGGTACGGGACTGATTACGCAAAAGGAAAGATGTTATCACCCCTTAAGCGTCCTACCTGAGGCAGACTGCATTACTGGTTTTGTCTAAATTGCTAATAATTTGTTCTCCTTTTTTTTCCATGTTCCTGACTCTGGCGTCAGTGAACAATTCCTATGAATATGTCAAACTCTAGCGTTGATATATATCGCGCAAATCCAAAAAATACGATACTCCTGACTATGGCGTCAGTGAATATTTTTGCAAAAAATGAATTTGAAGAAGAAATTTTCTATGCCATTTTTTTTGTTTATCCTTTATTATTATGGGCTCTTTTTAGATGGAAATAAATAAAAAATATTTGCACGATATATTTGCATTTACCAGTAATAGTCCACAGGCACGTGTGACTCGGCTTACGCGTGCACTGCACAGTACGAAGGTAATTAATTACCTTCACACAACTTGCAACATTTACATTTGAAACAAAGGAGAATGGTTTTACCTGGCGAAGACGAAGGTATCGGTCCGAGTGTCGGCTGAAGAATATTCTCCTCTTCCTCTTCCTTTCAATCTCTTCCCCTCTGTTCTTGTGTTTCTGTTTGTTGGGTTTTTTTTTACTTACTCTCTGCTCTCCTCTGCTTTCCTTTTCTGTTCGTTTTCTCTACTTTTTCTCCTCTGTCTTTTGTCTTGTTTTCCTCCGTCTTTTGGCCTCTTCTCCTCTGCCTTTTATAAGCTTCTATGTTGTTTATCCTCCCATGACCATGATAAGGCCTGGGGACATTGTGTTTCAGTCGGATTGAGGCACCGACAATCCCACCCATGTTGGACTCCCTTTTATAAGCATGAGGGCGTGAGAAATTTATCCTTATCTCCCCGGGGTTGTAATCTTCACAAAGATAAGATTTGCAAAATGAGTTCTGGTTGGACTGGGATGCTGGTGTTTCAACATTTCCATTCCTTCTTTGTAGGCGGGCTTTCAGCGTCCGAGGAAGAAGAAGAGAAACATCGCATGCTTGAAACGGTGCGTTTTGGACTGGAAATGACCATTTCTTAATTTGGTCCTTGCAATTTCCAAATTTTGCATTTAAACCCCTAATGTTTTCAATTTCAAATTTTAACCCCTTAAAATTAGATTAAAAGGCAAAGGGGTCAAAATTTGGGTTATAACATAGTATATATGCAATATATAAGTAGTATATTTATTACATGCACAACCTTAATTATTTTGAAGATAGTTTTCCTTTTTTTTCTTATTTCTTTCATTCCTTGTTTCTATCTTCTCTCTCGACACTGCTCTCAACTCAAGCAAGTTGATCTCTCTCTCTCTCTCTCTCCACCAAAAAAAAGACCCTCTCTCTTTTTTCCTCACGACATACCTTACTCCCCCCCGCTCTCTCTTTTAGAAGTTGGTTCTCTCTTTTGCCATCCATTAGCGACAACCACAGATTTCTCCCCGCCGCCGCCGCCACCCACAATCACCCCATTTAACCAATTTGAGGTATATTCACCTTCCCCTCAGTTAATTTGTTATTTTACTTTGCTAATTTGTGAATTTTTTTAGGATAAGGGTTTTAGGGTTTAGGTTATAGTTTTTGTTGATTTTTTCTAATTGAACTATAATTTGAGATTAATTAGATATAAAATTAGTTTAGTAGGTGTATATATTGTCTTATTTAGTAAGAACAATTGATGAATTATGTTGTTTTGATTATGTTAGTGTTAAAATTTAGTTTATGATTTTTGCTAATTTTGGGTTTTTTAATGTACTTGAATAATTTGCAATATTGACATATTAATATTGTGTTTTGTTGTGATTTTCACAGAACATATCTTCTACAATGAGATTTTTATGTTATTATGGTGATAAAATCATTGATAGTGATATCATTTACTGTAAACCCCGGTAAAAATAAAAATACATATATATGAGAAAAAAAATGGTCTCAAGAATTGAGTAAATTAATTGATATGACTTGTACAAGTATGAAATATAAAAACTTGAATTTTTGACGAAAAATCACAAACAAGCTAATTTTACGTTATAGCCCGCAACTTTCAATCTGGTCATCAGATTAAGTAGAAATTTTGCATGGAGTCTTATAAAATATTATTTTAAACTAGGTTAAAGTTTCAGAATTTTTAGAGTATGATAAGAATTATTTTTCAGATAAAAGAACAAATAGCACAAATGATTGTCTAGAAATTTCTTTAGGGACCAAATTGAAACTTTGCCCATAGCAACCCTCTTTATAAGTTGTCAACAATGAAAAAAAAAGAAAAGAAAAGAGGGAGTGTGCAGCCGGCCTAGAGAAGAAAATGTGAAAAGAGAGCTTTTGTCATTTTTCATGGAAATTGCTTGGAAAAAAAAAGTGTAAGATAGAAAGAGTGTTAAGTCATTAAAGAGAGGGTTTGATACATCAAGGAGACTACAAGGAATTTAAAAATTTTAAGTGTGCTTTTAGAGAAGGAAAAAATTGAGCTTAGAGGGAAGTGTGAAGGAGAACTTGATTCAACTTGTTTTGACTTTTGATTCTTCATTCCTTAAGGGTGAGAAAACTCTCCATGATGTTCCATTGTGTTGTTTTTCATGTTTGTTCTTGGATCGAGTAGAATTAGTATTATGTGAAGGTGGGTTCTTGATGTTATGATGGTTTGAATGCATGGATTTATGTTAATTATATGTTTATTGAGGGAATAAATGTTTGGGCTTGTCATTAATTAGGTTAATTTGAAGAACAAAATGTATTTCTTCCTCTTAGTAATGGGAATTTCGGCCAAGGGTGGATTTTTAGGGTGATTAGGTTGTTGAATTAATGCCCGGTAATTGGGCGAGTGAATTAATGCCCAGTAATTGGGCGGATGAATTAGTACCGGTAATTGAGCGGATGAATTAATACTCGGTAATTGGGCGAGTGAATTAATGCCTGGTAATTGGGTTGATAAATTAGTACCGGTAATTGGACGGATGAATTAGTACCGATAATTGGGTAGATGAATTAATGCCCAATAATTGGGTGACTGAATTAATGCCCGGTAATTGAGTGGATGAATTAGTACCGGTAATTGGGCAGATGAATTAATATCCGGTAATTGGACGGATGAATTAGTACCAGTAATTGGGCGGCTGAATTAATGCCCGGTAATTGAGCAAATTTATTAATGCCTGGTAATTAGGCGGATGAATTAGTACCGGTAATTGGACGGAAGAATTAATGCTCGGTAATTGGGCGAGTGAATTAATGCCCGGTAATTAGGCGGATGAAGTAGTACTGGTAATTGGGCGAGTGAACTAATGCCCGGTAATTGAGCGGATGAATTAATGCCCGTTAATTGGACGAGTGAATTAATGCCCGGTAATTAGGTGAGTGAATTAGTACCGGTAATTGGGCGAGTGAACTAATACCCGGTAATTGGGCGGATGGATTAGTGTCGGTATTTAGGCGGATGCACTAGTGCCCGATATTTGAGCGAATGAATTAGTGTCCTTAATGAGGGAGCAGTACCTACGTGAAACAGCTAAGATTGGAATTTAATTGGATGAATATGGAGGTGTAAGATATTAATGATTCATAATAAAGTATATAGAAAAAAAAATATTTGTATATGGGTGTAATGAAATGATACATTGCATTTATTGATAATTATGTTGATAAATTGTTAATATTATTTTCAGGTCTCTCGCAACAGTAGAATAAATCATGCTTGAATATATGCTACTTTTTGTGTATTTATATTGATCAACATGTATTTTGAGAATTATGAATGATGTAAAAGAGGTTGAATGAACCTTTATATTAGTAGAACAAAACTTTCATATGTAATTAATGTGTATGCCATACTTAAAAATATCTTTATGTTAAATTAAGTATTTGCATTCTATCATAGTTGCTCATATGATTAGAAATGTTGGAATGATAAAATAATGAGGGTGTTACATTTATAATATAAGTTTTTATTGTTTTTTTTTAATTATTTGATTATGCAAGTTAAGTAAACCTTAGAATTGTTTATTTTTTTTTTTATTATCGATTGCATCTTGATTATCGGAGAATACCTGTTTTTTTTTGTGATGCATTGTTTGGGAAAGAGATCCAAGATGATTGGACCATGATTATGATATGAGTTGTGTCAGGAATGAAGATGTCGATAACTTGGTATGGTCTCGTTACAAGGAAAACTCTGCTGAATTTTTAATAATAATAAAAAAATTACACCGCATAAAATTTTACACTTTTAAATAATTATGTTTTTTTTTGGGTTTTGACATTTACCATGAAGAAAGTATCGAGTTATGTAACTTGAAATTAGACAATTCATTTGCCAAATTTAAAAATCTAGTGTGTTGAGGAATTAAATGGAATTTGGATGAATTTGATGTTGATATTACTTGGAAGATGTTGGGCGGGGGCCATCCAAATCGTTATATCGGTGTGCTCATTATTGATGATATGAGTTTTAATACAATAGTTGGGTTAATCACCGTAAATGAGTTGCAAATATTAAAGCTCTACTTGATTAGAAAACCTAAAGTAGAAAACTCTTTGAGTTTATAGTTAACTCGAGTCCTAAGTTACAGTCAAAGGACCTCAAAATCATCACATGCAGCAGGTCCATTTAGGACAGTTGATGAAGCAATGAACCTAACATCAGGTTAAGAAATGGTGCATATAGAATCTCGATTGAGTATGGTAACAATTCTATATTGTTATGATGAACTTGGACCAAATGATGAGAAAGATAATTGTCATGTTGATGATGTAGTTTAAGAAGATGAGCAATGTGAACTAATAAACCAAACAATGAGACCCCTTGTTCCTGAATTTGAAGATGCTAGTGGGTTTGCTCATATAATGAACTTTGATTGGGCTTTGAGTTGTAAGAATTCAAGCTTAAGTATTGAGTTGGAGGTTGGATAAATGTTTACTAGTTTTTATTGTGAATATGAAGTTATGTTCATGGTAGCATCTTCACATCGGTCGTCTTGATGTTTGGAAAAACCAGATGCTTAAGCTAGATAATAATAATAATTATGAACACATTATTAAATTTAAGATTTCTATAAAAAATTGCCCAACTCAACTATTTAACATGTTAGTTGGGTTGGGAAAAGGCTTGGCGTTTTACATAAAATCTCATCCATGTTCACGAGTTCTATCTGTGACATGCCAGATGGTTTTGACACACTTAATGACCTACATGTTGTTAACAATCAACGTATAGAGAAAGATGATTGATCAATGATTCATTTAAAATATGTCAATCTGTGACATGTGAAGAGAAATCACACATTTATAAAGTGGTATTGACCTTTTGAGTTAGATTTCTACATGTCTTGGTACATGAACATAACGAAACGATTTATAACACCACCATGGGAGCATGCTACGAGACGTCCATGTGACACCCTGTGTTAGTCGACACATAATCTAGATAATTATGGGTCTTGTGCATTAAGATATAATAATTAGTATGTGTGGATTAATTATTTTTTTAACATGTAATAAAATTCTTATTTATATCTTATAAATGATAATCTAATCTTTTCTAATGTATTAGGTGAATGTTTTAATATACAAGGGTCAAAGCACTGCGACCGCAAATTGTGATGCTATAGACAATGCTATGCGCGATGCTTTCAATATCTGCCTCTCATCATGTTGTTTTTCACTTGAAGAGGTTGGAGAGGCTCAACGTTTGGACAATGCAATGGAGGATGATGAAGTTGTTTATCATGCACAATGAAGATATGCTCGTGGTTATGATGATGCAGGCCCATTAACAGGTTAATTTGTTAGATGTTTAACTATATAATTTGATTAATTTGTAATTAAATTGATATTATTTATTGTAATGAATTACTTTGGTGTTGAGATTAAGTTTTTTTTAATTATAAATTCACCAGCTATGAAAATTAGGTGGTTGTGTTGGCTAGAACTATATGTGTTGTTTTTGTGATTCTTTTAAATTTTGTTTTTGCTGGGTAAGGAGCTGAAATGGTCAAGACAGGCAACCGTGCGATATTTTAATGGATTACACATTTATTATATGTGCGGCTAGTTGTGGCGCGTGTAGTACATATGGGACTTATAGATTATGCATATGCTACATGCATGACCTTTTTGTTTTGTATTAGATGGAGAATTATTTTCACAACTATATTAGTTTTAGTTTGGGAAATAAATTTGCCCTAGAAACTGCAATTTTCGCTACTAAGGCTGTGTTTGTTTTCCCGAAACTGGTTTCCGGGAAACCACTTTCCAAACTTTCATGTGTTTGTTTGCCATTAGGAAAGTTGGTCACCGGAAAACATTTTCCAGTCAAAGGAAAATTTGGCTTGATTTCCAGGAAAGTGTTTTCTTTTTATTTTAAACACTTTCTGGAAGCTGTGAAGAATTTAGAAATGTCATATTATTTGCTGATTATATCAAATTTGGTTCTCAAACTTTTGATTGCTATATATATTTTGTTTTGAAAATTTATTTTTCAATTTCATCCCTTAGAATTTAATTTTTATATTAAATTTGGTCCGTATTTTTATAATTGTTAATTGCTTTTCCCTTATCATTTTTTAATTGAAATTTTTTATTTATCAAATTTGGTCCTCATTCTTTTGATTGTTACTTATTTTATTTGAAATAATTTATGAAATATTAATTATTATTATTATTTTAATTTCTTCATTTTCAATTTTTTTATTTTTTAGATTTGATCTTTATTATTTTGATCATTATTTATTTTATTTGAGATAATTTATAAAATTATATTTTTTTTTCAATTTCATTCCCATTCAACTTTTTAATGTATAAGATTTATTTCTCATTATTTTAATAAACTTGAAAAAAATAAAACATTAATAAGTTATTTTCCAGCTCATTTTCCATGACATAATCAAACACTGGAAAGTGTTTTCCAACTTATTTTTCATTACACTACCAAATATCGGAAAATAATTCACTTTTCCGGAATTCACTTTTAAAAAATAAAACTACTTCTAGCAAACAAATGGTGTCTAATTTTATCACGTGTTTGAAGTAAACCGGCTGTCTCCTTAAACAAATCTGCTTCATTTACTTAGCATATATTTTCACATTACTTTCTTCTCTGCAGCAAAATCACCCCTTCAGCAGAACCATGTCATTTCTTTGAGAATCGAGGTCACTTTTATGGTATGAATAGAGCTACATCTCGCTGAAATTTTCATCCATATCAATATTGGGACACTATAAAACGTCTATTAATACTATATATAAAAGAGCAGCAATTCTAAGCTTAAAAAAGGAACTTTTAGCCAAGCGTGATTCCGTACTGGCTGTCCAATAAAAGTGACATGATGGTAATGGTGTGATTATAGCATATAATAATTCTCTTTTCGAGGATGTGATAGTAAATGAAATTAAAGGGAAGTTAGGTAGGGAGGCCAATCCCAAGAGATAGAATTAAGAAAGGAGAAATCTCGAGAAGGTGGGTGAGAGTCTCCACAAGGGTCAAAGTGAAGGTGGATGAGCAATGGTCAAATCACGTATCTCCGCATGAAATAAAATATATTCTATGAAATAGAGAAGAATAAGATTTCTTGGTAAAGGGGTCCACAGCCCGTCAATTTCTTCCCATTTGCCTTCCCACTTGTCCTAACGCCAGAGCCGGACCAGGCTTCTCTTGGCCCCAATTTCCCTGCTTCATTTTTTTTTCCCTTTTAGGTACACTGCCTGACTTCTTATTTTTGGTGGGTGGTTTCCACATCTTGGACCTTAGGTCCATCAAATTCAACACCACTTCATAATTACTACACAAAAACAGTTCTCAAAAAGGCAAAAGAAAATCACAGATAGAGCATGAGCAGACCTCTTTCCGGCTTCACATTACTCTTGTAAACATCTCATACGAAAATGACCTCTTCTCGTGCTTTCATTTTTACTCATCCTGTTAACTACATTAATATAATTAAGGTTTTACTCATAATGCAAGACATCGGGCTTCCTTATAAGAAAAAAAAATACTATTTTTCCTTAGATATAGATCAAAAGAAACGAGTAAATCTGAGTAAAATTGCTTCGCTATCTTCATAAAAACCATCAACTCTTCTATAATATCCAGCAATGAAGCTTTTCTCCAGCGACCTGACATATGATACCTGCACTATTCAGTACGTGAAGCTGAGAACGACTAAACATAGCCAGTTATGGTATTTACATTTTACTCCCGTATGAAGCCACAAATACATTTATAAGTAAGATCCAAATGTGGAAAAGAGGGAGCCCTCTTTAAAGCCACATGCTTCCTCCACGATATACTGCAATCCATGTCGGGCAACATAGTTGAATCGTGATGTTACATTTCTTACCATGTTTATGTCTGTAGATTTCACAGGTTTTTTCCCACATTAGCACAATAGACAAATTTATTTCACAAACTAGAATAGTTAGGAAAATAAATTCTTAATCTAGCACAGAAAATAATAGTCATGTATAGAACACATGTGCTGCATATAGGTTGCGCGTGTAGCAAATGCATGTTTTTACGCATGTACTACATATCTATACTTAGACTGGGAATTATTTTCTGAAATGTACTTGTTTGAAAAATAAGTTTGTACTAGAGTGGAAAAAAATCTAGGAAAAACTCTAGATTTCACTCCATATTTGATGGGGTGGCAGCTAGCTGCATCTCCTTATATCAGCAGCCTCGATCGAATACTTTTATGTTAACTTTCTTTGTGGTCCATCTTTTCAATTTAAGCATCATCTTTGCTAGGTGCTACCCTTCCTATGAGTTGCTATCCTTCCTAGCATAGTGTATATAGTGGTTGCGCTTGATAATGACAAATATATATATATATATATATATAAATTTAAGTTTCTAGATAAAGTTTTATGATATAATTTATATTATTTTCTAACACATTCTTTTAAGTGAAAGTCTTTTGAACATAAAATTACTCGTGATCGCTTTATCATGTAGGCTCTAATACCATATAAAAAACCAATTCAATCCAAAAACTTAAGCTGTTAGGTGAAGTTTAAGATATGATTTATATTATTTTTTATAAATATATTATACCGTCTAGCCATATTTATCTTCACATGCAAGGTCATGTGAAAGAGCCAACTTTGTTTCAAGGAGACACTGCAATATTTGCTCTTCTTTTTATCCATTAACATTGGATATGATATTCTGGTCTTTTCAGTAGTGACATGTCCTCAGGGATTAACTATTGAATGTGCTCGCCAACATGTCCATCTTTGTAACATTTTCTTTTCAGATTCTATTATAAAAATACTAAAAAAAACTCTTTCATTGTTTCTTAGCAGATTTAGCTGCACTACAAATCCCCAGGGATTAACAACTGGATGTGCATGCCCACTTGCACACCGTTGTCACATTTTGTTTTCAGATTCTATTAACTTCTGTCAGAAAAGAGTTTAGAAAAAGGGATCAAACGAACTCCATTGAAGAAGTTGAAAGAGAAGTTCAACAGCAGATTATTGAGACCCTCCAGTTGGGTACATACGTTGAATGCTTGATTTGATACGGCTATCATTGAACTCGAACATCTAATGATATCCTTCTTCAACGACATCTTGTTCTACTTTGGGTATTTAACGATCATAACTTAATCAGTTCTTGCTTTTTTAGGGAATCTGATTCACGAAATATTGCAATTACAAGAGTTGTTTCCATCAAGGAAAAGGAAGATGACAAGAGAAGGGGTTTAAGTTTTTCTTTATCTGGGTGTGAGAGGGGGTGGTGGGCTGTGCCTATGAGAAAATTTGCTCAACTTCTGCGGATGGGTCATTGGCTCGTTTGGTCTGGGCTACCATTTGTATATATCTTAGTTTCATGAGCTTCTGCTGCCATCTAAGGCTTTTCTGGATACATGGGCTGTGGCTATGACCGAGGTGAGAATGATTGGTAAAGTTGGGTTAGGCTTGATAAAGCTGGTCAAATGGCTAAACTTGGCGTTCTAACCTCCAAAACGCTCAAAGTTGAAAAATGTTATTCCAAGGGCTACGCTGATTTTCATCCATGTTCACTGGATTGTTGTTTTTGGACCATACTGCGCAACAGTTCACTTCAAACAGTGGTCTCTTATTCTTATATATACACAGGAGACGGACCGTTCCGACACAGTCTTGTTGTAAATATTTGAAGGAGAAAAGTAAAAATGATAACATGGAAAGCATGGTAAAAAATAAGTTTTATTCACATTGCATTATTTTTTTAAAAGAGAAAGTTTTTATATATCTGTACTTAGATTTATAATACTCCAAACATATATTTATATTAATATAGGATAATTTAAGAGATTTAAAAGATAAATATATTTTTAATAGTTATATGCATATATTTAAGAGATATCTAGAAAAATTAAAAGATACTTTGAATGAAAACTTCAAAATAAAAAAAATAAATTTTGATATCAAAATTGAATTTATAAAAACTAAAAGGATCTATAAAGTAAAAAAAATGGGGATCAAAACAAACTTTTCAAATAAAATTCAAAGTCATCACCTATTTTACCTGCTATTTTTAATTTGATCCCTTGAATTTTAATCCAACCTTCCATTCCAAAAAAAATATAATTGGGTGTTAATTTAGATAAAAAAACTCAATTGTGAAAAGAAAGTGCCAAACTATAATGAAAATTTTTTTAAAAATTATTATTTCAATTTATAGTGATTTCAAAAAATACCAACGTGGTTTTTCCACACTGCATGATTTCTTTTAATTTGATATGTTTAACTTAAATGGGGTTTTCGCACCACGACATTCATGGTGCCAGTTTACTCGGCTGTTATGTCTTTACCAGTAAGTTATTTGTAGAAGAAGATTTCGTTACATGCAGTGCAGCGCATGTGTGCCTTCTAAACTTAAAGTTGAGCTGCTCAAATTGAGCTCATAGCAAGAGATGGAGGGCGTCTGTTGCTTTCCGGGGCCAAAACGGACCTGAAATGGGTTAAAATGAAGTTGTTTTCAAGGACTTCTCTCCCCCACACAAGTGTGAACTGGGCGGGATTTTACGAATGCAGATGCTGCGAGTCAAAAGGACACTTCAATCACCAATATACTAGAATTATTTGCGTTTGTTAGAGAATATATAAATAATTCTTTGACACAAGTGATTTTCTTCCTATTTATCCTTTTCAATTCATCAAACTTATAATTTGTCATTGATTTCTATCTCCAAAGGAGATTTTTTTGTTAACTTTGTGCAATTCAAATTTGAATTTTCATTTTTCAAAGAGATACTTGCGGAGATGTCGTGTATTGAAGAGAAACATTCTAATTAACTAATTCTAGCATTTTATTGTTTTGGCTTTTATGCATGCCATTCATTGAACTTTTTTCTTTATTTTCTACTTTGACTTGTATTCATAGATGGAGATCTTCATGGAGATCTTGACAAGCAAGATGTGCACTTGAGATCGCTGGCGTTCTGAGTTCTGATGGTCAAGATTTATGGACAGGCGGAGAAACCGTGTCTTTCATCCGTCTAATATGCAGGAAACTTCGAACTACTATTGGTTTACAATTTATGGACTTTGATCTTATACGTGATATCCAGGATTACGGTATATCCTCGTCAAATTAACTTCTATGTTTGTCATCTGATGTAGGTAATTTTCTTTGGAAATGCAGGCATTGATTCAGCTCGGAGATATACTCGATCGAGGTGAGGAAGAGATAGCAATATTGTCCTCGCTACTTTCTTTGGGTATTCAGGCAAAAGCTCAAGGTGGAGCTGTTTTTCAGGTTTGTAATACGCTCTGTTAGTGAGGCAACATCAACATCATGCTATAGCTAATTTTTAAATATTGCACAACATTATACGGAAGTCTTATTGAAGTTCCTATAAGATGACTACCTACCATGTCTATTCCATAAAATCCTCTGTCATCCTGCAAAGTTTTCGGTGATTGAGTTTAATATATTCATTTTAAAGGATTTCTTGTGAAACTTCAGGATATTATTCTCCTGTAAAAATTATTTGTTTATATTTTAACTATATTATTGTTTTGATGGTAGGTCAATGGGAATCATGAGAGTCTGAGACTATGAATGTGGGGGCAGGTTATGGATATGTTGAATCAGGGGCATTGATGAATGTTCAGATTTCCTGGCGTACTCGGAAGATCACCAGTAAGACTGGGAAAATGCATTTCTTGGTTGGATTGGAGAGTCTAAAAGACAAGTAGAAGATCGTAGATTGTCTCAGAATCATTGGGGTCCTTGGAATCTGGTGAAGGTACAAAAATCTTCTGTCCTTTCAATTATCAGATGCAGTGGATTTCTTTGTTTTCCTTCTGCTCCTCCACAGAAAGTTTCCCTCTATAGTCTTTATCTATCCGCATGTGGAACATTTACTGATGATATAGTCTTAAACTATGAGGACAGAGACAAAAGGAGGTATTAATTTGCCAGATCGATCATGTTGAGACCAGGTGGTCCATTACCATGTCAATTGGCACAACATGCTGTTGTCCTCGAGATTAATGACTGGATATTCTGCCATGGCGGCCTTCTCCCTCGACACGGTAAGAAATAACAGTAGCAGCACTTTACTTGGAAGACTTGGTTGTGATGATGTTCATGCTAGCCAAGACATATGTAAGATCGTTTTTATCCTTTCTTGTTTGGGATGCCTGAAAGGAGCATCGGCAATTCCGCAGTTGCATATGGCATCGAGAGGATGAACAAGGAAGTATCTCAATGGACGAGAGGTCTCAGTGAGGATGATGATATTCATAATTTCCCTTCTATGCCAGTTCCAAGAAAATGATAATAGACAAACGCCACCGTACATACATTTTATCCGCTATATCGTTTTATTTATTTATTTTTATTATTGCTGTATTTGAAATTCTTGGAAGAAAATGATGAATGAAGAAAAAAAGAGCTTCAAAATTGGAATGGAACAGTTGTTAGCAAAATGAAGCAAAATATTGGTCTTAAACGATCCCTGTACACGATTACTTCAATATCATTTCAAGGACAACAAAGTAGTTCATAATATAATATTTTTTTCTAGATAATAAGACCATGTTTAACATGATTTGTAAAAAACGAATTTTAACTTTGAATTATAATCCAGAAAAAAATTATTTTTTTTATTAAATCAAGATTTTAACTTAGTTTTGTAAATAATTTTTATTTATGTCAAAAATTATTTCTAACCAGACATGTTTATAATTTATTTTATAAATTAAAAAGTAAAAAAATAAGTTAAATTAGTTCTTGCAAATGTGATACCAAATAGTATCTTAACTAGATGATTAACTTGTGCTACACTGCGGGTTAAGTTAAATTTTTCTTGAACGTAAAAAAAATATTTAAATGTTGCTAATGTTTTTTTTCCAAAAGAAAAAAAATTAAATCATGTGAGGGTTTATCCAATGTAACCTAGTTAACTTTACTGATCCAAAAACAACATATACAACCTGTGAAAATAAATTTTGACTAAATAAAATTTCAAGATGATATCTTTTTTCTTAATATTAAAATAACAACATATTGGATTGACCTTAGACAACTCAGGTTAATGTGTCAAATTCATGACCCGGGTTATGAGATTATGATAACCTTATAAAAAGCAAATCAAAATAATTATTAAGCTTAATTCTCAATCAACCCAATATTGAAAGATGAAATTAAAAAAAATCAAATAAAAAAGAACCTAAAAAAGGACTCGGGTTAACATGTCAAACTTGTAACTCGGGTCATAAGACCATGATAACCCCATGAAAAAGAAATTGAAACAAATTATAAATTTCAATCTCTAACCATCCCAATATTGAAGGATGAGATTAAAAAAAGAAACTAATTAAAAAAAATAACATAAAAACAAGCCGAATCAATCCACCAAACTCATGACCCGAGTCATCAGAGTGAGATAACTTTATAGAAAAAAATAAAAAAATGACCTGATTTAACCTGAGTTAACTTGTCAAATCAGCAACTTTGGTCTTGAGACTGAGATAACCCTATAGAGAGAAAGTCAAAACAAATTATAAAGCTTGATTCTCAATCGTCCATGTCGGACTTAATGTTGAATGATGAAAATTGTACAAATCTTAATTAAAAAATGACATAAAAATTAAGCTAAGTTAACCTGAGTTAACCGTTAAGCACTATAAATGTGTCATGAGACCATGATAACCTAATGAAAAACAAATCAAAACAAATCATGAAATCTAATTCTCAATTAAATACAATATTAATTGATGAAGTTGGAAAAAAAAGTCAATTATAAAAAAAGAGAAAAAATGAGTCAGTTAGTTTAAAAATAGATTATGAGACTCAATTCACAACTGACCCAATGTTGAAGAATAATGAGAACAATATAATCTCTTAGAAAAAAAAATACAACCTGATTTAACCAGGGTTAAAATGTCAAAACTCGTGACCTTGATCTTAAGGCCAAATATTCTCATAAAAATCAAATCAAAATAGATTATGAAGCTCATTTTCTAACCAACTTAATGTTGAATGATAAAATTAAAAAAAAAATCAATTAAATAAAAGATACAAAAAACAACTCGAGTTAACTCGGGTTAATCCGTTAAGCATTATTCTCATGTCATGAGATCAAGATAATTTAATGAAAACTAAATAAAATAAATTATGAAATTTAATTCTCAACAAATTAATATTAAAGGATGAAATTGAAAGGAAAAAAAACCGAGTCAACTGGGTTAACCAGTTAAATTTGGGATTCGTGTCATGAGAATGTGATAACTAAATAGAAAAATTTTTAATATTAAAGAATGAAATTAAACAAAAAAAAAAGATTAATTGAAAAGAAAAGAAAAGAAAAAACAAAGCAAAGCACTATTCCAATGAATAGTGTCTTGTGAGAAGGGATACAGTAAAACCCCCTCGTGAGATTATGATAATCTAATAAAAAATAAACAAAATAAATCATGAAATTTAATTTTCAATCAAATCAATATTAAAGAATGAAATTAGAAGAAATAAACTAATTAAAAAAATTTGAGTCAACTGGGTTAACCCGCCAAATCAGGTTAACCCGTCAAATCTGGGATTCATGTCATAAAATTGTGATAACTAAATAGAAAAAAATTTAATATTAAAAAACTAAATTAAACAAAAAAAGATTAAATGAAAAAAAAAATAAAAGAAAAAAAATATAACTAAAAAACATCTGCTTATGGATTTGCACACTAATACCTTTTTAGTATAGAGTATAATTAATTACATGAACCCTCGTAGAATCATAAATTGCAGATTCCACTGGAAAAAAAATAATCTAACCGAAATCCTCCTGAGATTTTTAACTCTCAATCAAAACGTAAGATTTCTAACCAAATAAAAATTATATTAAATTTTCATGAAATAGAAGAATGCATATACAAAAAAAAAAAAAAAAAAGGGCGTTTCAAAAGTCTTTTTTTTTTAAAAAAAAATTTAATTTTAATTTTTTTATTTTCAGATATTTTGATATTTTAAAATTAAAAATAATTTTTAAATAAAAAAATAATTTAAAAATAAGAATTTCATCCACCCAAAACAAAAACGCAGTTGGCTCCCAACTTTTGATTTTCAAGGCCATCTCCAACGTCTCTCTTTGTAAACTCCGCTACTGCCCATTACATTACAAGCACCAAATTCACATGCGCAATATCCTTCACCACCACTACTACAACCCTCTTATCATACGCACACTTCCTTCTTCAACCATGGCATCTTCTTCTCTCGCTCTCCCTTCCGTCTCTCTTAAAACCCTTTCTTTCACGTCTTCCGATGCTTTTAATAAAAGAATTCGAGGATTTGGTCTTAAAAATGGGAAACGATCTAGGATTATTATGAGCTTGTCAGTTGGATCCCAAAATCAAACTGTTGTTGTTGATGATACTTTGTTTATCGATTATAAGCCTACGTCTGCCTTTTTGTTTCCCGGTCAGGTCAGTTTTCAATTGATTTCTTGATAGCCACGTCTCTAATTTACCTGCATGGGCTAAATTACTGATGCAGGGAATGATCGGATAAGGCTTGATTTATGTTTAATTGGGTTTGGACTGCAAAATCGGTGCTTAATAACAGTGAATTGGTTGTTAATAGCTTGTCCTAATTTTGGAGGTGCTGTTTTGTTTCTTTATAAGCAATTCAGGGTGCCCAAGCTGTTGGGATGGGAAAGGAGGCTCAAAGCGTGTCAGCTGCTGCTCAGTTGTACAAAAAAGCAAATGATATATTGGGGTAAGCATTCAAAAAATATTTCTTCTAAATCCTGAGTTGCAAAAAACTCAGCTTTAGACATCCGGCCTGGAATTACTTATAATTGGGATACAGGTATGATCTTGTAGAACTCTGCACCAGTGGTCCGAAAGAGAAGCTGGATTCCACTATTATAAGCCAGGTACTTTCTCTTTCTGCTTCGCAATGTCTTATTTTGGGTTTAATTGTGCTGGCAATAATCTACCATTACTCATGCCATAAGGGGACGCAAGCTCACCTGATGCGACTTGTATGGTTGAAGAGACTCTACTTTTTTGAAAGATATCAACATTTTTTTTTTAATTAGCAGCTCCTATGTGATTGGTTTACTAAATCACCAGTTGGGTTGGTCCCTTGATTTTATTTTTTAACCTGGGATAAACACTATGCCACTGATTTACATCCTTCTTTATTTTCCTTCTATTTTGCTGTTTTAATATTCCTTTATAGTTTGTCTTATGAAAGCCACTTTTTTCAACTTTTTTTTCTAAATAGCTACATTAATTTCTGTTGAAATTGATGCTTAGCCGCCATGCATCTGGTGTTGTTATTGCATGAGATTTCCAAGTGATGGTTAATAGTGAGCATCTGATTTTGTCATTGCAGCCTGCTATTTTTGTCACAAGTCTAGCTGCAGTTGAAGTGCTCCGAGCTCGTGATGGAGGCCAGCAGATAATTGACTCTGTTGATGTCACATGTGGTCTCAGCTTGGGAGAATATACTGCTTTAGCATTTGCTGGAGCCTTCAGGTGAGCATTTAACTCAAGAATACAACTGTTGTATTTGAAAAATGAAGCAACATCACGTAATTTTCTCACAATTGAATTGAACTGATATTGTGTTGATGAGCTTGCACAAATTAATGTCTGAGCTCCTTACCCCCTCGCTCAGGCTCATATTCTTATTTATTCCTCGGTGAGCCAAGCATGGCTATTATGGAAAAATGCAAACCAAAACAGTGTTTCTTCTAAGATCTTGTTGACTACCTCATTTGGTGGGTTAACTGTGCTGAACAACTTGCAAATTGGAATAATCCAGTTACATTCAATTCTGATTGATGACTACCACAGTTGGGTGTTTATTTGCTTGTTGTCATGCTGCTTTCTGTATATGAGACTTGGGTAGATGGAGCATCATATTTAATGTTTTAGTTGGTACATGCTTTTGTGTTTTTAGAATTATAAATTTTAATCCCTGAAGACAGA
>Ga0307515_10009000_pt1 | contig 19394 bp, 18 predicted proteins | sample 17_EM_MG_FD_194513 | JGI IMG/M metagenome (GOLD analysis project Ga0307515, IMG submission 194513) | Populus trichocarpa ectomycorrhiza microbial communities from riparian zone in the Pacific Northwest, United States - 17_EM | ecosystem: Host-associated > Plants > Roots > Unclassified | place...
CAATTTGCGTGTCTGCAGTGAATCTGTGATTCGCTGCCGAAGTAGTATTGACTGCAGCGAATTTGTAATTCGCTGCTGAAATTGAGTTGTTTGCAGCGAATTAGCATTTGTTGCTGAGTTGTGTGTTCTGTAGTGAATTTGGGATTCACTATTGAAGTTGTATTGTCTGTAGCGAATTTGTAATTCACTGCCGAAATTGAGTTATTTGCAGCGAATTAGCATTCGCTGTCGAATTGTGTGTTCTGCAGCGAATTTGGGATTCACGGTCGAAGTTGTATTGTCTGCAGCAAATTTGTAATTCACTGCCAAAAATGAGTTGTGTGCAGCGAATTAGCATTCGCTACCAAATTGTGTGTTCTGCAACGAATTTGTGATTTGCTGCCGAAGTTCTATTATCTGCAGCGAATTTGTAATTCGTTGTCGAAATTGAGTTTTTTATAGCAAATTAGCAATCGTTACCGAATTGTGTGCTCTACAGCGAATTTGAGATTCACTACCGAAGTTGTATTGTCTGCAATGAATTTGTGATTCGCTGCTGAAGTTGTATTGTCTACAGAGAATTTGTGATTCGCTTCTAAAAGTGTTTATTCTATAGCAAATTTGTAATTCGCTGCCAAAATTGAGTTGTTTGCAGCTAATTAGCATTCGCTGCCAAATTGTGTGTTCTGCAGCGAATTTGTGATTCGCTGTCAAAATTGAGTTGTCTGCATCGAATTAGCGCTCTTTGCCGAATGTATGTGCTCTGCAGCAAATTTGTGATTCGCTGCCAAAGTTATATTATCTGCAGCGAAATTGTGATCCATTGCAAAAACAAAGTTGTCTGTAGTGAATCAGCATTCGCTGCCGAAGGTGTGTATTCTGCAGCAAATTTGTAATTCACTGCCGAAATTGAGTTGTTTACAAAAAATTAGCATTCGTTGCCGAATTGTGTGTTCTATATCGAGTTTATGATTCATTGCCGAAGTTGTTGTCTTATAGCGAAATTGTGATTCACTGCCGGAATTGAGTTATCTGCAGTGAATTAGCATTCGCTGTCGAAAGCGTGTTGGCTACAGTGAAGTTGCATTCACTACCGAATTGTGCAGCCTGTAGCGAACCAGTTTTCGCTGCTGGATTGTTGAAAGAAAGGAATGATTGAAAGAAAGGACCTAACGACTGTTGATATGGTTAATATAAAATGTATCATTGAATGAGGAAAATTTATGAGATAAGCCTGTGATTGCAGGAGGGACCACCAGTGTGGTGCAGCAGTAGCAGTAGGGGAGCACGAGTAGAGCATCTACTGCAAGTAGGTGATCCTCACCCAAGCTTTCTAGTTAAATTTGAGAATTTAATATGTTAATAATGTGAGATGTGAACTTGTAAACGATGGATGTTATGTGAAAGGATGGAAGTTGGTGTGAATTCGCCAAGTGATGGGAGTACCACTGATAAAGAAAATATGAGAAGTGTAAGACGTGATTTGACTAGCATACATTTAGTGTATGTTAGGATCCCGGGTAAGGGGATCACTATGATTTTTACTAGCATACATTTAGTGTATGTCAGGATCCCGGTAAGGGGATCACGGTGATTTTTACTAGCATACATTTAGCGTATGTCAGGATCCCGGTAAGGAGATCACCATGATTTTTACTAGCATACATTTAGCGTATGTCAGGATCCCGGATAAAGGGATCACCATGATTTTTACTAGCATACATTTGGTGTATGTCAGGGTCCCGGGTAAGGGATCTCTAAACATTGATGCCAATGGGATGATGATGATACCGATGAAAACGATATTAATAATGCGTTGGGTGAAATAGTTGCAGTTGATTTTAATGGAATCTTGAATAGAAGTTGTTAATGAGAGAGGAAATAGTTTTTACTAGATGAATGAAAAGGAGTTCTAATGGAAACAGAAAGGGAGAAATGAACAAAACAAGAGTACATATATACCTTTTCAAATTATTGGATATTGGTATTACTGTACTTATTGCGATGTTCATGTTTCAATAATATGTATTTTGTTTCAGGTCCATCGCATGCGAGGCAGGAGTAGATTTTAGCTTTTATTCACCTTTTGTTATGTAGTCTAGGGAGGATGACCTTACATTTTGTAAACATGGAAACATTTGTATAACTTATATTGTATAATTAGTGTTTAAACTTGATTAGATGAATTTAATGTTGTAGTTCATATAATCATGTTCCATGTATGCATGTTTATATCTTTTATCCATCCATAATGATGATTGTTGTTCAATGTATATCATAAATATTGTGGTTGATATGAATAATGATGTTTTGCGGGATTGAGACCCAGGATGATTGGGTTGAATTGAGTTAGGAGATGCGATATATTAGAAGTGTAAACAGGTTGTATATCGATAATTTGGGACCTCCCGATATAGGGGAGACTCTGCTGAACTTTTAGTGAAAATTTTGGTAAATTTTAATATGAACACCATGTACATATATATAAAATTAAATTACTTTGTTCATCAATGAACATGAGATTGTTGTTTTTTCCCGGATATGGGGATGTTACATTTTGGTATCAAAGCTTAGGTTTCTATTTTAGGAATATTGATATGGTTTTGAAACGTGTTTCAGGATGGTTAGAACAAGGCAAGGAGTCAGGATTGATCCATCCCCAATTCGAGGAAGTGATTAGAGCCTTCATTATGAAAGTGATCCAGACTGGGATCCCTTGGCAGACACCTCCTCTCATGTACCTGCAACATCAGTATACTCTGAAAGAGACGAGTCAATGAGACTTCGAGATGATTCAGTGTCCCGTCATGCAAAGATATCAATGCCCGAAGTATCAAACAGGCAAGGGGGAGATCATGTACTATAACGGACCCGGTTGTATGATTGGATCAACGCTAAAAGATCCCAACATATGCTCTTAATTTGAGGGTAATTTTTTTTTGTAAAGAATTTTACCAAAATTTCAGCAGAGTTTCGGTTGTATTTAGGACATCCAAAGTTATTGACTACTATCAATTTACTCAATCAACTCATCAATATTCAACACCTCATACAATACACAATATATATATATATATATAGCATTAACAGAGTAGCATAAAACAAGATTGAAAAACTCTAATCATTGGTCGACCACTAGCTCTATTTAATTATCAAAAAAAATTTACTTTAACTACAATAATTTAATCACTTTACTCTACAATTCACATTATTCCCCATGACAATTTACAGTAAATTTGTATTTCCCCCAAATGCATTCAACAACCCTAACTTTTCAAATTTAAAAAATTCAATCAATTAAAGACTATAAGCCATTAAAATCATATCAAAAGTCTTTAGAATGCCTTACCAAGCAAGTAATTAAACTCTAAACACTACCCAATTCAAGCTTCCAACTCCTTTTCTTCTTTAATCTTGGTTGTACTTCCCTTCTCCTTTTTTAATTCACCTTCACTAGATTTTTCTTCCTTCCAATTAACACTCACTAAGCTTGGTTAATGTTCCCTCAAGATCTCCTCTTAAGATTTTATGTTTCCTTTACCATTTATCTATCTCACATGGTAGTTTCCCTTCTTTCTTTTTCTCTTTTTTTTTTCTTGCCCGAGCACACACACATGCCCACTTATATTTATGTATTAACTTTTTACCAAATTTCCTCTATATCCCAAATAGTAAATTTCTTGTTCTCGCGATAAAATTCCTGGTAAATTTCTTGTTCTCGCGATAAAATTCCGGGATCCTGGTATTTGTCTATATAAACTTTTTACCCGGGCGAATTTGAATTTCAGTTAGTTACATATTGATAATTTTATTTCCAGGTAACTCACTCCCAGTAATATTTTATTCACTTTTTTATATTTATTTATTTATTATTTTTTTGTACTTGGTTTGTTCCAATGCTTATTTGGTACTTCTGATAAATCTATTCTATAAGCACTTAGATTGCTTTTCTGCCTAATTTTCAACCGGGGTTTACATTCTCCCCTCCCTATAAGAAGTTTTATCCTCGAAATTTGAGTGATGTACCTGAGTCTATAAACAAGTTGGGAAAGTTTCGCCTCATTTCTGATTCTCTTTCCCATGTTTCTTCTTCGATTTGTGAGCTTCGCCATAAGACTCTAACAATAGGGATTTTCTGATTATGAAGTTCCTTCTCGCCCCAATCGAGTATCTTTATCAGTTTTACCTCAAGTGTTAAGTCTTCTTTCACCTCCACTGGCACTTGAGGTAGCACTCTCGAAGGGTTTACATTAGCTTTTCGCAGCAAAGAAACATGGAATACATTGTGAACCTTGACCAATTGTGAGGGCAAGTTTATTTCATATGCTACGGGTCCGATATGTTTCAAGATTTTAAATGGTCCAATGAACCTTGAAGCTAACTTCCCCTTCATGTCGAATCTCAACATGTGTTTCCATGAAGCTATCTTCAAAAATACTCTATCTCCAAAACAAAATTCAAGGGATCTTCTTCAAATATTAGCATACTTCTTCTATCTATCCTAAGCCACCTTCATTCGATCCTTAATGATCCTCACTTTTTCAGTAGTGATCTGTACTAATTCTGCTCCATACAACTTTTTGTCCCCAACTTCTTCCCAACATAAGGGTGTCCTACACTTCCTGCCATAAAGAGCTTCAAATGGGGTCATTCCAATTATTGTCTGATAACTGTTGTTGTATGTGAATTCTACTAACGACAGGTGCTCCTCCCAGTTTCCATTAAATTCCAAAGCATATGCCCTTAGTAAATCGTCTAGGATCTAAATAACTCTCTCAGATTGGTCATCAGTCTGTGGATGGAAGGCAGTGCTGATATTCAATTGTGTTCCCAAGGCACATTATATGCTTAGCCAGAGATGTGAAGTAAACCTTGGGTCTCTGTCTGAAACAATTGATACTGGGACTCCATGAAGCCTCACAACTTCATTCACATAAATCTTAGCCAACTTGTCAACTGGATCCGTCATTTTTACTAGTATGAAAAGAGCAGACTTAGTTAGTCGATCCACAATAACCCAAATTGCATAATTTCCTTCTTCCTTCTAGGTAGACCCGACACAAAGTCCATTGTAATCATCTCCCACTTCCACTTAGGGATTGATAATGGTTGCAACAATCCTGCCTGCTTTCGATACTCTACTTTTACTTGTTGGCAAATACCACATGTTGTCACGTAGTCAGTCACTTCTTTTCTCATATTTGGCCACCAATAGTACTATTTCAAATCTTGATACATCTTAGTACTACATGGATGTACAGTGAACTTAGACTCGTGGGCCTCTCGAAGTAACTTCAGTTTAAGGTCTTTGTTGTCAGGTACAAACATGTGTCGTCCAAACATCACTATTCCATTATCTCCCATTTGGAAAAGAGTTTCACCCTTATATTCCAGTTTGATTCTCACTTTTAACACTTCATCATCAAATTGTTGTACCTCTAATATTTGCTCTCGATATCCTAACTTCACCCTTACTTGAGCCATTAAGGATCCTTCCGGACTAAAATTTAATATTGCCCTCAATCTCTTTAGCTCAATAATAGTTTTCTTATCCCAAGTTGATGGTCCACCCACAATTGTCTTGTCTTTACGGCTAAGAGCATCCGCGTCTACATTCGCTTTTTCTGGATGGTAATCTATAATGCAGTCGTGGTCTTTAATTAATTCGCTTTCCCTGAATGAGGGCGGCTGGACTAATGGTCACGGTTGCTGTATTGGTGGAGAAAGCCCTATCGTTGCTGAGAGAATGAGCGTTGACCACGATTGGAGCTGCTGTGAGGAGTAGAGCTGGTGTTTTGGGGCTGATTTCGGGCTGAAAAAATGGAGAAAATGGTGGCTATGGAAATCGCGATGGCTGGAAGTGAAGAGGATGAGGATGCTGGCGTGGTGTTTGTATTTGTGATGATGTGTATGGCAATCGGAAAGGAAGGGTTGTGGGGAGGAACTGGATCGGTTTTGTGTCCCAGAATCAGAAAATTAATTAGCCCTGTACATTTATTTAACTTGGAGGAACTCCGCTCAGTCAAGAGATTTCTGATTTTTTTATTCCCCCCTCTTTAATAGTGCAGTAGGATCTGTTTATATAATACAGTAATCCTAAATGATATGGAATTAAAAGTCTTAAACATTCTATCCTTTTCTTTAAATTCAAATTTTGATTAAGTTTAAAATCAAGAAGGATTGACTAAATATTATGTGATTTGTTTCATATTCAAAACAAATATTAATTATTGCCCTTAATTCTTCTATACATTATTGAATTGCATCCTCGATAAAAAAATCAAACCCTCATTTGTTTATTCTAAATTTTAATTCTTTTAAAATTAAATTATAAATTATAACAGAATATTTATTAAAATTCTATATTTAATTTTGCAATTAGACATATATATATATATATATATATATATATATATATATATATTAGCATAATCTAGTTGTTTTATAGCTTTTAATGTTCATTTGATAGATGAAACGGTCGACTGATTCAGATTGGTCAAGTCAATCGGTCGACCGGTTCCTGCAGATTTCTAGGTGTTCATCCCGGATGAACAAGTGGTCGATCGGTTCACTTGATATAGCCAAGCGGTTGACCGGTTCAACTTTAAAATTTAAATTTGACAAATTTAAACCTAGTGAATCTTGAGCTGACTTAATGCCATTTCAATCCTATAATGCATGCAATGTGAAGTGTGTGAATTCATTTTAATTTGTGTTATAAAGGTATAAAGATTTATATAATTTACACTAAAATGAATCCTTAATAACTAAGTCTTCACTTGTTTTGTGTCTTGGATTTGTTGATTGATTTCTTCATTTAATTTTTCATGCTTGTTAATGTCATATTCATATAAAACCTGTTTAAACTTATTCTTAACCAAGCATATTATTTGTTTATATTTATTTAATTGTTATCATCAAAATATATAAATATTAATATGTGACCTAAAGGTCAACAATCTTCTATTTTTTTATGATGACAATTAATTGATAAGTATAGATATAAAAAAATATCCCTTTATATTTTGCAATATAGTTCCTCTTGGAGACTTTAACAATTATCAAGAATCTATATATGTGTGTGTGTGTGTTTGTTTCTCCCCCTAATTGATATAACCAATATGAATTGTTTTATATCTATTCTCTTTTTTCTCTAAATCTTTCTTCTTTGTCATCAACTAAAAGTAATAGGAAAGCATAAAAACATAGGGAAATTGAATATAAAAACATGCCATAGTGTTCAAAATGTAATATACATTGTAATTATGGAAAGAAAATACAAAAACATGAAAAGATAAAATCATGAAAATGGGAAAATGCTTTTGGTACAATCTTTTAGGGTGGTGGATATCGAGAAAGTAGATTTACCATTATGGTTTTTATATCTTATAAGTTGTTGGCCATATGCTCTTGATTAGTTATGATATGCACTTGAGAGTTTCGAAGATAGCTCACATCCGTCTGTTATGCGATCTTTCATCCTAGATCTCTATGAACTAGTACCAACATCTTTAGAGGAGGAAGTTGAAGGTGGTGTCTCAAACATATCAGCAAACTCATTATCACTACTAACATGCAATTCTTCTAAAAAAAAATATACACGTAAAGATAAAACCTCAAATGTCATTAGCTTGAATAAAGCCTAAATTCCTTTTTATTTCGCAAAAGTGATCCTTACCTAAAGGCTTTATAAAAATATCTGCTAGTTGATGTTTTGTGTTTACAAACTCAAGAACAATATCACCATTCATCATGTGATCTCTTAGGAAGTGATGTCTCACTTCAATATGTTTTGTACATGAGTGTTCTATAGGATTCTTAAACAGACTTAGTGCACTAGTGTTATCACATTTAATAGGTATATAATCAAAATTAAGTCCAAAGTTTTTTAAGGTTTGTTTCATCCGTAAATTTTGTGCACAACAACTACCAACTTCTATATATTCTGCTTTAGTTGTTGATAGAGCTACCGAGTTTTGTTTCTTACTTGACCAAGATACTAGTGATGATCCTAGAAAATAACATGTTCCACTAGTAGTTTTTCTATTAACCTTACACTCAGCAAAATTAGCATTCGAATAGCTAATCAAACTCAACTCGCTTCATTTTGAATACCATAACCCTAAGTTAATTATACCATGCAAATATCTAAAAATATGTTTATTAATAGTTATACGAGATTCGTTAGGACATGCTTGAAAACGTGCACATAAACAAATACAAAACATAATATCAGGTCTACTTGCAGCTACATACAAAAGTGAGCCAATCATACCTCAATATTTGATGATGTCTACATTCTTAACATTTTCATCCATATTAAACTTAGTTGATGTTCATATAGGCATGTCGGCTTCTTTGACATGTACCATCCCAAATCTCTTTAATAAATTCATGATGTACATGTTTTGGTTGATGAAGATGACATCTCTTGTTTGCTGATTTGCAATTCAAGAAAGAAGTTCAATTTTTCTATCATGCTCATTCTGAATTTTTCTTGCATGCATTTTGTAAATTCCTTACAAAGAGTTTTCTTGCATGCATTTAGTACCATCGAATATAATATCATCAACATAGATTTTTACAAGCAAGATATCTTACCTGTTTTGTTTGTGAAAAAAATGGTATTAATTTTGCCAATATTAAAACCATTATCAATAAGAAAAGATTTTAATATATCATACCATGCTCTCGGTGCTTGTAAAGGGTGATTATAGGTTTGAGTCCCATCTTAGTCAATCCACTAGCTAATACACGCAAACACACACACACAATACAATTATGTATGTCCAGTGGCTTAGCACCATGAGGTGTCCATACTTTCAATCTGTAAATCAAGTACAATTTGAATTGGTGGAATTCAAGACAAGATCAATTTCTTAAATGATTTCTTGATGCAAAAGGTTATGATGCATTTGCTAAAGAAATTAATATTTGTTGATGCTATATTTATTGTTATGTTTTTAATATTTGTTCTTGACAATCAAATACAATACATAGTGTAAGTGTATGAATGTTGTTATTTCATCAGTCACTAAATCTGTATGTGGTTATGTTTTTGTATGAAAGATCCAGGAGAGTAGGATAGGTAATTTAATCCAATCCAAAATTATTATATGTATATTATCTCATTTAAAGTATTTTTAATATAGTTATTTTAGTATATAAATAATGAGTAAAACGAGTAAGGTATAAATATTATTAAATTTATTCAGATTTTATTGAAAAGTGTTTGTGTGTGTATATATATATATATTATTTTTTATTAAATAATAAATAATAATTAGATAATAAATATCTAAGACCTTATAAATATATAAATATATAAATTTATATATTAATTGAGATTAAATCTATTTTTTTAAGGAGAATTCTCAAATGCATTCATTCTAATTAAATTCGTTTTAAAGTTGATTCCAAAATTCAAAATCAAGAAGAGAACATTCCCTTTTATCTATCCCGGTATGTAATTAGCTGGAAAGTAAAACTGTAAACTGCAATAATTTTCAGTTACCAAAAATATTTTTATTTTTAGGTCTTGAATGAAAAACATGGGAATGTGTATTTCATAATTAATTAATATTGGATGCAACCTCAACTAACCCAAGCAAAGCAAAGCCAAGCCTCGTCCAGCCCGGCCTTACCCAAGCAATCCTTCTCCAGTTCTGGTCTTGTATTTGGCCGTTTCTCTCATAAACCCTAAGTAAACCCTCAAAAGGCAGGCTTACTTTCATTTTCATTCCATTAATTCAATGGCCTCCTCCTCTTCATCTTGCAGGAAATTTATCTCCAAATCATCTCTATCGTCCATCAAATCATCCATCAGATCATCTAAGGCTCCTAAATCTCCCTCCACCCCCACCAGATCTGCCACCGCTTCTCACTTCCTTCTCCCATCCAAACCACCAACCTCCTCTCGATTCTCCTTTTCCAGGTTAACTCACTCTTACGGATACACGTATATATCTATCACTTTATGTATGTATATATAGGGTGTGTTTTAAATTTATTAACTCATTGATTTTGTGTGTCCGTAGGGCACCATGTGAGTTGGGATGCGTTCAGTCGCTGCTGCCACTACACAGCGCGGTGGCGGCGTCGAGGATGACATCATGCTTAAGTACCACATCCAGGAATTTCCGAGCGCTCTCTCAGGGTACACTCTGCTGCACCTCTCCCGGCCTCTAATACTAGCTTTTATTGTTTCTCTAGTGAGTATCCCCGCCCCCCCTTTCAGCTGTTGAATTGATTTTTTCTTCTTCATTGTGGAAATGTTTAATTTCTCCTATGATTTCGTGAATGAATAATGAAGCGTTTAATTCAATTCGATTTATCTTTTTGAAATTGGAATTTAAAATTCCAATGGATGTAATACTGAAAATTGCTGAAAAAAGAAGTTTTTGCAGTTAAAGAATTACAAGTTTAGTTTGGGTTTGACGTGGCGAGTTAATGCTTACTTAGTATATAAATTTGATCAAGGTATTAATTAGAAATTGAAGAGTCTAGTGCTAGTGCTAAAATAAAGATTCTTTATCCAGGTTGTATCTTTGCTTGAGCTTATTGGGCTCATTTTTTGTACATTAAGCTGGCATTACGTTGTTAAGACAAATTGAGGGTGTTGAGCGGGATGAGAATTGAGAGTGCTTTAATTGGGTTTAACGCAATCTGACTGGAATATTTGGTTCCTGCAGGCACATAATTCAAAGAAAAAAACCGGGGACTTGTTGTCTGCATCGTTGTCAAGTATGAAACTATGAGTGCTTTTTTAATCATCTTAAAAATATTTGGTTATATCAAAATGGAGGCCTTCGTTCCGTGTTGATGTATGCCCATGTCAATGCTGCTTTCTAAACTTGTTTGGATGATGTTAAACTAGCCCTTAAACGTAACATGCATGGGCTTCTCTTGCGTCAGTGTAACTTAGGAGCAACCAGTGTTCTTCTTGATTTGTTAGAATCCGCTTTCTGTTTTATTGGTAATTTTTTCTGGGATAGTTTGCGATCTTTTCAGCTAAACTCAATTTTTACTTTCTGTACTAAAAGTATTCAATCAGAGGATAACTGGTTTCTACACTCATTTGGTTACCAACCAAAACAATAAACTTTGATGGTTTTCAGAACAATTTAGTCTATCATACAACGCAAAGGTTAGAAGATGTTAGTGAGATCATTTTGTTAATTCTGAAACACATATCACAAAAGACTGTTGTCAATTATGGTAGAGGAATTGACAAGCTAGTGTGTGGTTAAAATGTGAAGCTGGTCAGACGGGTTCAAAAAGGTCAATGAGGCTGTCACTGAGTCCTTTTCTTTTTCCTTTATTACAAGCTTCAACTTTATGCACATCAAGTAATGTATTTGTGAGGAATTTAGAATACCTTGGTAACTTAACTGCTACATTTCCCAGATGGAGTTGATTGTACGTGAGACATGTTTGCTGTTTTTGGAGGTGGGTCTTGTCAATCAACCATACAATCTATGACTTGAAAACAATGTGGAACTTCGTTGGATGATGTTCATGTGACAATTATTAGATTCTATGCTTTCAGTCATTTATAGAAAATTATGAAAGGAAGTTCTATGATCACTATGGAATTCGTGGTTTCATAAATAACACGATATAAAAAGTTTTCTTAGGATTATCACACGCGTTAAGCTTGCAATACAGAAAGAGTTGTTTTGTTAATTTATGTTGATGTCTTGTTCTTTCCTTAAAGAGGGCGCTTGTCTGTTATCTGATCCTGTGTTTGTGGTGTTCATTTCTTTAGAGCTTGGTCTGTAAGTTCCAAGGTGACCTGTTAGGAGAGATCAGAATAATGGGAGGTTTATTTGTGTACATGTCTTTAGTCAGTCAATCAGTTTGTTACACATTACATTGATTTTGTTCATGTAAATATATTTAATTTATTAATAAAGGTTTATTTATTTTTAATATTCATCATATGTTTAATTAATGAATCTAAAGTAAAAATAAAGTTCTTGAAACAAGAATGTTTTGCAAAGGAAATTATGAAGTTGTTATAATTATGAGATTTCTATTAGATCAAAACATTATTTCTAAATATTCATGGTCAATGCTGTATTAGAACTAAACATTAATTAGAGTTGTTGAGGCTAATATATATTATGGTTTTTTTTATATGAAAAGAAGCAATTGTTCTCATAAGTTGAGGTACGGGGGATACCTAGAATTAAAATATATGTGTTTGTTGGATGACATACACAATTATACATTGAATTGACTCACATAAGAATTTCATATGGTGAGTTCACATGTGTATATGAAAAGGCTCACATGACGGTTGTATAAGTGATCCTTAGATTTGAGATCATTAAGTTATCTTATATAGAGAGTTATGTTTTGATCTGCTACGTGTTATCCTAATCAAGGGTAACAAATGAGTAGATATTAGGTATATATATGAACTATGTAAATATATTTAAGTAATCAATAGAGGATTCATTACACCAGGTGAATTAGAAAAAATACAATACAACTTCGGCAGTGAATCCCAACTTCGTTGCGGGACACCATTCAGCAGCGAATGTTAATTTGCTGCAAACAACTTAATTTTGGCAGCGAATTACACAGACAATACAATTTCAACAACGAATCTCAACTTCGTTGCAGGACACACAATTCGGCAGCGAATGTTAATTCGCTTCAGCCAACTCAATTTCGGCAGCGAATTACAAATTCGCCACAGACAATACAACTTCGGCAGCGAATCCCATCTTCGCTGCAGGACATACAATTCAGCAGCGAATGTTAATTCGCTGCAACCAACTCAATTTCGGTAGCGAATTTGAAATTCGCTGCAGAATACACATGCATTTTCAATTCCTACATATAATATATCATAAAATCCCAACAGGGTTACATGGTTTTAACATGAACACACACATGCATTCTCAATGCCAGCACATAGTATATCATCAAATCCCAGCAGAGTTACATGGTTTTAACATGAACACATACATGCACTCTCAATTCCAGCATAATATATATCATCAAATCCCTGTAAGTTTCATGATTTTAACATGAACACATGCATTTTCAATTCCAGCACACATCTGTCATCAAATCCCAGCCAAGTCACATGATTTTAACATGAACACACACATGCATCTTCTTACACAATGCATTCCGGCCAGTCCCATTACTGTGGCTGGCCCTCTACCAAGTTTTATTCTTTCCATTTTATTCATTATCCCTAGTTAGATGCTCTTAAAATTGGTCTCATTTTGTCCTTGTTGCTTGTCCTTTTAGTTGTTTTCAGTTTCCTTTACAATTAGCCTAAGGGGTTTAGGTCAATTTTTGTTAGGGAGCCTTCATCATTTTCAGTTCTGGGTTTGAAGAATAAGGGGGCAAAAGGAGACTACATGACCCATACCTGTCAACTCTAAGTAGGTCTGGATAGTTTGGTAGTATTTCCCCTCCCTCTTTCTCCCGTTTTTTCCCTTCTTCTTCCTCTCTTGGTTCTTTTTTTTTATGTCAGTTTCTTCCCACTCGTTCCAACCCCCTTTCCTTCCCCTTAAGCACTTGCTTAATCTTCATTCACGATCTCAACTCTCTCACATGTTCAAGAGGTATTCTTTGCTGGTTTTGGTTTGAATTTTTGTTGGGAAGGAGGAAAAGAGAGACATGCAGCTGAACATGCAACTGCTGCAGGTAGACTTTGGGAAAAGGAAGGGTCACCTTCTTTCTCTCTCTTTGCATTTATACTTCACAAAAACTGAGGTGGGGTGTTTGGGGTTGGCTTAGAGGTGTTCTTGTCCCTGTTTTGGTCTATCCAAAACTGGTTTTACCCCTCCCTTTTAGCTCCTTAAGACAATATGGTTTGTTTCCTAAACTTTTAATAAGACTCAGTTGCTGCCGATTCAGAAATCGGCAGCGAAAACTGCGTCGCTGCCGATACAGAAATCGGCAGTCAATGACTGTCGCTGCCGATTCAAAAATCGACAGCAAAAAACTTAGCCGATGTTGATTTAGAAATCGGCAGCCAAAAACTTTATCGTTGCCGATTCAGAATTTGGTAGCGATGGTGGAGTTGTTCCGACTTTACTTCTCTATTTTTTTGGGTGTTTACATTCTCCCCTCCTAATATAAATTTCATCATCGAAATTAAATGAACTTGTATTGATAGTGCCTTCAGATTCGCCGAGCAAATACCATAGTAATCGACTCCAGGTCGTGTATCGAGTAATTTTCTACTTGAGTCTTTAAATGTCTTAAAACATAAGCGATCACTCCCCTATTTACATCAATCACACCTAAGTCCTTTCTTCGAGGCATCAATACTAACTACGAAACCTTCGGTATTCGGAACATGCCAATTTTTTTTGTTGTTGTAAAGTTGTCTATCTAGCCTTGTCCTTACTCAACTAATCATGCCTTCCATCATTGTTTTAACTATCTAGACTAGGAGTCCTAGGTTTACATAAGGCAAGGGAACCCTCGTTGGTACGGTAGATGGGTGTGCCTTCGCACTTCCTTGCTGCCCCATCTATGCTATGGGTATTTCCTCCATTAAATTAAGTATTCAGTCTTCACCTACTTTCGTGATTCTTTCCCGCAAGGGTTTAGATGATCTTATTGGGGCAAAAGAAATCGTATCATACAAGGGATCTTTGTCTAGCAAATCTTGGGCATTTTGGTCTCTACTCGTCCTTTCTGTAGAGGGTGGCTCGGTTCGTGTCCCTTGTCGAGTGTTCACCATCCTGGAATAGATCACAACTTTATTCTCTTTGATCATGAGGATCCTAAACAGGTGCTCTAATACCAAATGTAACGACCCAACTTTTTCAAGGCCAAAATCGATGGAATTCTTTTTTTATTGGGTTCGGTTTTAAATGTTTTTCACCATATCATTTTACAGATTTATAATTGCATTTCATTCATTAACAAGTCACAATCCACGTAGGATAATGTCAATCAATGTTCCCATAAAATGGATTCTCAATACACGTGCTCATATTATTATTTTTTCATTCTCATAGGTTTACATTACATCATATTGACATACTCACAAATTCACATTCCTATTCTAGTCTTGCTAACATCACGAGTTCATACAAGAGTGTCAAACAACAAGTTACACAATTAGTACTTTCGTTATCCCGATCTCATGTAATTTCACAACATGACATCCTTATAAAACGAATACCTTATATGTATATTCATACACATCATATCACCTTGTTCGCACATTCACATTTATGTTCCATTTCAATTTTTTGTTACTAGTCTCTACAAAAAGGGTCGAACGACTAATTGAGTGATTAACACGTCCGTTCATATAGAACTCATATCACCCATAACATGCGAATATATAGTTCTTTTCAAAATGTGAGCTGCGAAATGGATTTTCCTACGCAACCATGTTGGTATGATGTCCTTGTTACAGCACAAGATAATTTAGGGTGTCATTAGCTCATCCTGGTCATCCACTTAGGGTGCCAATAGTCGAAGCTAATCATTTATTCATCCCGGACATCGACTTTAGATGCCATTAGCTAATCATTTGTTCATCCCGGTCATCCACTTAGGATGCTATTTGCCGTAGCTAGTCGTTTATTTGTCCCAGTCATCCATTCGGATGCCATTAGCCGAAGCTAATAAATGATTTGTCCTGGTCATCCCTTCGGATGCCGTTAGCCGAAGCTAATCAATGATTTATCCCAGTTATCCATTCGGATGCCATTAGCCGAAGCTAATCATTTATTCATCCTGGACATCCACTTTGGATGCCATTAGTCCTAACCAATCATTTGTTCATCCTGGTCATCCACTTAGGATGCTATTTGCCGTAGCTAGTCGTTTATTTGCCCCGGTCATCCATTCGAATGCCATTAGCTGAAGCTAATAAATGATTTATCCTGGTCATTCATTTGGATGCCATTAGCCGAAGCTAATCATTCATTTGTTCTAGGCATCCAATCCATTCAGATGCCATTTGTCGAAGTTAATCAATCATTTTTTTCCGGTCATCCATTCAGATGCCATTAAACAAAGCTAATCAATGATTTATCCTGGTAATCCATTCGGATGCCATTAGCCGAAGCTAATCATTCATTTGTCCCGGTCATCAATTCGGATGCTATTAGCTGAAGCTAATCAATGGTTTATCCCGGTTATCCATTCGAATGCCATTAGTCAATCATTTGTCCCGGTCATCCCTTTAGATGCCATTAGCCAAAGCTAATCAATGATTTATCCTGGTCATCCATTCAGATGTCATTAGCCAAAGCTAATCATTCATTTGACCTCGACATCCGATCCATTCGGATGCCATTAGCCAAAGCTAATCAATTATTTGTCCCGGTCATCCATTTAGATGTCATTAGTCGAAGTTAATCAATGATTTGTCCCCATCATCCCTTCGGATGCCATTAGCCGAAGTTAATCAATCAATTGTCCCGGTCATCCCTTCGGATGCTATTAGCCGAAGCTAATCATCAACCCATCAAACATTCTAGAGGTGGTTTATAAAATCACTATAACATGGTAATATCCCTTGAGTTGCACATTCAAACGATTCATAACAACTTGATATTCACTGCAACATAATAGCAGACCCTTCGTGATGCTCGTACAGGCGTTCCATAATAGTTTAACATTCAGTAAACACAATAATAGATCCTTTATAATACACAAACAAACATTCCATAACAATTTAGCATTCAGTATCACAATAGTACACCCTTCGTATTACTCATCCAACCATTCATGACAGTTAATATTCAATACAATACAACAATAGATCCTTCATAATACTCATACAACCATTCATCACAATTGTTGTTACTCATTTTTGAGCCACAAGTGCTGAAGATGGTGTGTACCCTTTTGAACCGAGTGCAGAAGTTTAGCTCATGTTTGCTGGAAGATTGATAAAAGCAGAGAATAAAGAAGTGTTTTTTGAACCCTGTATGAGCTGTTTTCTACCCTCTTTATCCACCCCCTTTGCTGCCAAAATCGTCAGGTTTCTTAGACTAATTAGGAGTCTTCATAATGTTAAATTTGATCATGCTTTATCTGGTCTTTAAGGTTGGATAAATCCCTCAGAATTTGCACTAAAAAAAACTGATTATGCTGATGTCGTAATTTTTTGTGTTCAAACTTAAGCTCTGATTTTGATTTGATTTCGTACAATATCTGACCATTCCAGCTATATTTTGTCACTCATGACGTGAAGAATTGACATGCACCTTTATTGGGTTCTAGGGTTCACTATTCTTATGGCAGACTCTCAGTCAGAATGGGATGTTCGACATTGTCAGTTTCCTGAATCAGATCAAGAAATCCTTTTGACCAACCAGGTTGCGGTTAGATTCTGTTCTTCAAAATGAATTTATCTCACTTTGAACCCTTTATGAAAGTTGTAGACATGTACACGTAGATGAATTTATGTTTTTGAATCTCCTGATTTCGATATCAGAAGCTCAAGATATTTCCATGTGAATATCTAATGAGAAAGTAGAGAATTCTGTCGCGAGAAGGATTCTGACCCGAGTTTTGCATTAAAGACTCTGCTTTCGTCATAATTTTGGTGTTCACTATCCTTAGGTCAGACCCTCAGTAAGATTTTGGATGCTCGACATTGTCAGTTTAGGAAATCCTTTTGACCAACTAGGTTGCGACCCAATTATGCTCTTCAAAACGAATTTATCACACTTTGGATCTTTCATGAAAGTTGTAGTTCTACAACTTTCATGTTAGAGAAAACCGAAGCTAGAACCAGTAGAGAGAGAGAGGGACGAAGACGCGGAAAAAAAAACAAGAGACAGGCGCAAACACAGAACATAAGGAAAAGGGCTGAAACAAACGAACACGGACAAATCAGCCATCACGCCTTCAACGTCGCTGCAACTTCTTCGTTTCCGCCTCCAGGTATGTTCTTCCCAGCTCTTCATGCATTCTTAGTAGCATTGTTACTGTTCAAGTGAAATTTAATTCACTTGAATAGTAACCCGCCAAGGCATGCGTGAGGAAACTCACGCATGCCTTTGTGCCCAACCAGGTCATTGATTTGGGCCATTGACCCGACTAGGCATGCTGGGTTCAGCCCAGCCACATGGGCCGAGCTGAACCCAGCCCCTTAAAAAAAGAGTAAGATCGCTGGTTTTCTCGTGCATTTATTTTGTGGGTTTTTTTGTTTGTATTTTTATGTTGTAAAAATACAAACCTCGTATTTAGAATACCTGGTTTTCAATGCAATGTGGCAAATATATATATATAGAATTGATGACTCAGTTTTCGCTGCCGATTTCTTGATCGGCAGCAACGCAGTTTTCAATGCTGATTTCTTGATCGGCAGCGACGTAGTTTTCGCTGCCGGTTTCTGCAGCGGTAGCGACGCAGTTTTTGTTTTAAAAGAAAAAATTAATTAACTTAAGGAGCTGGGAGGGAGGGGTAAAACCAGTTTTGGATAGACCAAAACAAGGATAAGAACACATCTAAACCAACCCCAAACAACCAACCTCATTTAATGGGGAGTATAAATACAAGGAGGAGAGAGAGGATGACCCTTCCTCTTCCCAAAGTTGTCTCCAGCAGCTGCATGTCGCTCTTCCCTTCCTCTTTCCCAACAGAAACCTAAACCAAACCAGTAGAGAGCGCCTTGTGAACGTGTGAGGGAGAGATGAAACCTTGAGAGAAGATTGGACAGCTGCCTAGAGGGAAAGGAAAAGGGGGCTAGAAAACGTGAGAGGAAAAAGAAGGAGGAGAACCAACAGGAGAAGAGAAAGAATATTGTCAAACCTTCCTCAAACTTAGTTAGATTCGAAAGGTATGGGTCATGAAACTCCCTTCCTCTTCTCCTTAAGACCCAAAACTAGTTGTGAAGGAAACTGGAATTAACTAAGAGGATAAGGAAACAGAAACGAAATGAGGCCAAATTCCTAGAACATCTAACAAAGAAAAATTAATAAAATGGAAATAACAAATTATGGTAGAGGGCTGGCCTTAACTATAGGGTTGGCTAGCATTCATGTGTGTGTTTTGCTGGAATTTATTGAAAGATTATGTGTTGAAATTGATGGTTTCAATGTGTGTGTCCTCCTGGAAATTGTTGAAAGAGTTATTTATTTTGTTTAAGAAAAAATAGATTTTTGCTTGCGACGGTGCTCTGGTACAGTTACTGTTCAAAACCAAATTCTTGGTGGAATTAGGTGCCGACCTTTCGTTTCTTGAAGCGAAACGACATTCTGAACAAGACTAGTAGCCTTCGGCCTCTAGGGTAGCGGTAGCGGTAGCGGGGGGAGAGAAAAAGAAGAAAGAAAGGCAAAGGGGCTGGCCGGATGGAGAAGCGGGCAAAAAGGAGGGGTGCAACACGAGGACTTCCCAGGAGGTCACCCATCCTAGTACTACTCTCGCCCAAGCACGTTTAACTGCGGAGTTCTGATGGGATCCGG
>Ga0307515_10009001_pt1 | contig 19392 bp, 22 predicted proteins | sample 17_EM_MG_FD_194513 | JGI IMG/M metagenome (GOLD analysis project Ga0307515, IMG submission 194513) | Populus trichocarpa ectomycorrhiza microbial communities from riparian zone in the Pacific Northwest, United States - 17_EM | ecosystem: Host-associated > Plants > Roots > Unclassified | place...
CAGTCGGCACGTTGGACTGGTCCGCAGACGAGCATGGCGACTCGCTCCCGCCCATTCAGGGCCTGCACGCACACTTTGGCACACCGCAGGGCGACGCGACTCCAGTCGCTGTACCTACTGCTCTCCCCGACGATGGACATCCCGCTGCATCCACCGCGGAGGGTGCGCTACAGCAGCATCAGCATCACACAATAGCGACGGCGACGACGGCGACAGGGGGCAGTGGATACACGAGCAGCAGCACGGGCCGCGGAGGACGGCATCACCTCCCCGAGCCGGACGCAGAGGGTTTCGTCAACCTCCCCACGAAGCGACCCCGTGGCGGGGGAGGCGAGCACCGCGAGCACCGTGGCGGGCGCGGGCGCGGTGAGCGTGGAGGCTACCGTGGGCGTGGTGGTGGTGGCGAGTGGAGGGGCGGTCACCGCGGTGGTGTGCCCGGAGGTGCAGGTGAGGGCGTCGAGTATGGCAGCGGGGGCGAGCAGGGCGACCGTCCGCGCGGCGGCGGGTGGAGAGGACACCGTGGTGAACGTGGTGAACGTGGAGAGCGTGGAGAGCGTGGAGAACGTGGAGAGCGTGGAGAGCGTGGAGAGGGAGGACGTGGAGAGTATAGGGGCGGCCGCGGGAGGGGTGATTGGAGAGGACGTGGCGATGGGTATAGAGGTGGCGACCGCGGTCGTGGTGAAGGACGTGGAGGTGGCGGTAAGTTATCTTCGAGAGTGAGGACCACGTGCTGACGCTTGTGATAGGCTACCGTAGTCGGCCTATTGAAGCTCAATAGCTTGACCAGCCCTGAAAACATGATGGTCCTCGTATTCTGAGCGACCAAGTGTCGTTGATACGCCCTCACCATCGTTACCCCATCCCCATCCGATCTTGCATGTCTTTTGTGCTTTTGATTGAAATTTATCTAGTCGTTTTCTTGCACCACAACACATGCATCAACCGTGCGCGGTTGATACGACGAGTCTTCCTCGATCCTCAATCTCGATCATTGAGACTATCTACGTTTCGTTTATACTTTAAAGACATTGACGGTCGATTAGAGCTTGCAGCACCCTCCCGATGCTGCAACTTTGCTGGCCCATTCGACCGTGCTATCGATTCACTAGAATACGTATTATTGTCCGTGTACTAACTACGGTATCAGCACTACTTCAAGCCCGTGGCTTGAATCCGAAGGACTCGAAATTCTCGCTTAACCACTTCTTTTCATTCTTTTCATTCGTGTCTGAGTCTCCATTCATGTCTGAGTCTCCATACCATGGAGCTCCATATGGCTCGGTAAGTGCCTCTCGATATTCCATCATAAGGGCAACCAAAGAAGGATGGACCATGAGTGGCCCTAAGTCATCGCCGGTGGGTTGATAATCGATCGAGCTCGCGTTAACGAACACCTTAATGGCAAAATCCTTGGAGAAGTAGCTCGAGAACTCCACGACGAAAGCCAGTCGTAAGATCTCTGTAGGAGTACGCGGTTTTTGTGGCGGAATTTGAATAGCCTCTGTGATCGCGTCTTGAACGTCATCCATTGACCATTTAATCGCAATGTGCATTGCCAGAGTATACGTAGCAATGGGAATATCCGCCGAGACGTTTTCCAGAACCCTGTGTTCGTTTAGCCGGATGGACCATTACGTGAAACTATCTGCCCTCACGCTGGATAAAGAATTCTCATGAGTGCTTCGAACTGCTCTGGGTTCTCTCCCTCCAGGACGATCGGTTTCTCGTCCGTCTGCCCTTCGGTATTCTGGTGTTGTGGTAGGCTAAACATGCTAGTGAATACGCTCGATTTGCTGCCGACGAGCATCCGCTTATGAATCCTGTAGAGCTTTTCGCCGACCTTGGCGACCCGATAATATAATTAGACACGACAAGGCGTCTAATGATGGTTGACAGATCACCTGAAAGACGATATTCCCATCTTCGAAATAGTATTTATCATGCCGAGCGGCCATAGTTGACTATGAACTTGCGGACTGGGGTGGGACAGGAGAGACGAACGGTGGGAGCTCTTGTCAGAATGAAATATTGGTGTCTCGTCTTAAAGATTTTGGCGACCGAGCTCTGGTCATATCAGGTTTGCTTCCGCACTTTTGCAATTCCCTCTCTTTTTCACTTGTGGCTCGCTTATCGTTTACCATGTACGAAATCTCGTTTTGATTTCCGTTAGATTATGAGCCCTGCTAGCTGCCTCGCGCATGCTACTCGCCCTGAAGCCCCGGTTTGACAACCGGAAGTCGCCCAAGCCCGCAACCGTGAAGTCGCCCAGGCGGAATGCAGCCGATAGTAAGGCCATCCAGTCACCAGGCACATAACCGATTGCTAAACCGTTCAGTCAGGGCGCATCGACGAACACGACGAACACGAATACGATTACCAGCACTTGTACACCGAACCCCGACTTCTACGCACCACACGGTGCCAAAGACACCTGACTCTCCTCGAGTGCTATTGCCCGCCTTATTGGAGAGGAGCGTCGAGGAGAAAGACCGGGAGGAGAATTCACTTGAACTTGCAGCAAGGAGAAAGCGGAGAGACCCAGTCGGAAGAGGCATTTCTGCTCTGATTGCCACGAGGGACAGTCCCCAGTCGATCGCTTTCTACCTTATGCGTCTGCCATGTGAGGTTGAGACGACGAGTCTTCCTCCTCAATCTCGACCATTGAGACTACCTACGTTTCTTTAGGGACATTGACGGTCATTAGAGTTCGCAACATCCTCCCGATGCCGCAATATTAATATATTTGTTAGGCCGTCCAACCGTGCTATCGATTTGGTAGAACACGCATTAATTGTTATCCTATACTAACTACGGTCTCATCACTACTTCAAGCCCGTGACTTGAATCCGAAGGACGTAAATTGTTTGTCCAACCACATCCGTGCATTCATGGCCCTCCTATTACCGTCCCCCTCCATATGGTAATAGCATTCCTTCCATATTGCTCCAGCTGGATTGCCACATCCCTCTCGATGGTGCATCAAAAGAACAACATAAGCAGGATGGGCCATGAGTGGCTGTATGTCATTATCGGTTAGATGATATTCGATCGAGCTCGCGTCAATGAACACCTGGATGGCTGATTCTTTGAAAAAGTAGCTCGGGAACTCCGCGACGAAAGCCAGTCGTGAGATCTCTGTCCGTCGTGTTGGCGGGAGTAGTATGGCCTTTGTGATCGCGACTTGAATGTCATCCATCGAGTATTTGACCGCAATGCGCATTGCCTGAGTATACGTAGCAATGGGAATATCTAAGATGTTTTCCAGAAGCCTGTTTTCGTTCAGCCGGGATGAACCATTACGTGAATCATATGCCCTCACTTTCTTGGATAGAGAATCCTCATAAGTGCCTCGAACTGCCTTGGATTCTCTCCCTCCAGGACGATCGGCTTCTCGTCTGGCTGCCCTTCGATATAATGCCATTCTTGCAGACTAAGCATGCTAGCGAAGACGCTCGATTCGCTGCCGATGAGCATCCGCTTATGAATCCTGTAGAGCTTTTCGCCAACCTTTGGCCACCCGATGATATAATTAGACACGACAAAGTGCCTAATCACGGTAGACAGCTCACCTGAAAGACGACATTCCCATCTTCGAAATAGTATTTATCAAGTTGAGCCACCATAGTTGAATTGAACCCGCGGATTAGGGTGGGACAGGAGAATGGGAACGTGGTAGGAGCTCTTTTCGGAACAGAATTTTGGTTTTTGGAATTTTGATTTTCTATTTTCTCGTCCTAGTTTCCTATGGCGACGGAGCTTCGGTCATATCGAGTTTGCCTCCGCACTTTTGCAATTCCCTCTCTATTTCATATGTAGCTCGCTTATCGTTTAATTTATATAAAATCTCATTGTGGAAAGGAAGCGTTTTAATTGTCGGGTGTCGGGATATGAGCCAAAAGCCGCCAAGAAGCCGTCAGTCGGGCGCAAGAAGTTCCAGTTTGGGTATAAAACAAGTCGCCAGTCGGGCGCAGGAGTGCCAGTTCGAGCACCAGGTATCCCCGTTTCGCCAGTCCGACGCAGGAAGTCCCATTTTGACAACGGGAAGTCGCCCGTCGGGTGCAAGATGAAACGCAGAAGACTATCGCTGATCGTAAAGCCGCCCAGCCACCGGGCGCACTTCAGAACGTAACCGATTGCTACCCGACCAGTCAGGGCCAGGGCACATCGACGAACACGACGAACACGACGAACACGAACACGATTATCAGCACTTGTACATCGAACCCAAGAAGACTGCTGCATACCACACAGTGCCAACCCTCTCGAGTGTATTGTACTCGCCCGCCTTATTGAAGAGGAAGGTCTAGGAGAATGACCGGCCGGATATGGAACGAGTGCACAGTGGTGGACAACGTAATCGCTGGATGCAAGTCAGATGTGGTCGGGCCTAACAAGCATGTAAATAAATCAACTAGTAGTGAGGACATACAGCAGTAAATTAAGTGGGAAAACACAAATTCCGACAGGAGGTGAATTCACTTACACTTGCAGCAAGGAGAAAGTGGAGAGACCCACTCGGGAGGGGCATTTCCGCTCTGATTGCCACAAGGAACAGTCCCCGGCCGCCCTTATTCTGCTATGTGGGGTTGAGACGACGAGTCTTCCTCCTCAATCTCGACCATTGAGATTACCTACGTTTCGTTTATACTTTAAAGACATTGACGGTCGATTAGAGCTTGCAGCACCCTCCCGATGCTGCAATATTGATAACTTTGCTGGCCCATTCGACCGTGCTATCGATTCACTAGAATATGTATTGTTGTCCGTGTACTAACTACGGTATCAGCACTACTTCTTCAAGCCCATGGGCATGGGTGGCTTGAATCCGAAGGACGTAAATTGTTCGTTCAACCACCTCTGTGCATCCATGGCCATCATAGGCCCCCCCCGATACGTTTGGTAGTGGGATTTTTTCCATATTGCTCCATCTGGATTGCCACATCCCTCTCGATATTGCATCATAAGGACAACAAAGTTAGGATGGGCCATGAGTGGCTTTATGTCATTGGCGGTTAGATCATATTTGATCGAGCTCGCCTCAATGAACACAATGTTGGCTAATTCTTTGGGAAAGTGGCTCGGGAACTCCGCGACGAAAGCCAGTCGTGAGATCTCTGTCCGTAGTTTTGGCGGGATCAGGATGACCTTTGTGATCGCGACTTGAATGTCATCCATTGAGTATTTGACCGCAATGCGCATTGCTTGAGTATACGTAGCAATGGGAATATCTAAGACGTTTTCCAGAACCCTATGCTCGTTCAGCCGGATGAACCATTACGTGAACTATATGCCCTCACGGTGGATAAAGAATTCTCATGAGTGCCTCGAACTGCTCTGGGTTCTCTCCCTCCAGGACGATCGGCTTCTCGTCCGTCTGCCCTTCGGTAGAATGGCATTTTGGTAGACTAAACATGCTAGCGAAGACGCTCGATTCACTGCCGATGAGCATCCGCTTGTGAATCTTGTAGAGCTTTTCGCCAACCTTGGCCACCCGATAATCTAATTAGCCAGGACAAGGCGCTTAATCATGATCGGCCGCTCACCTGAAAGATGACATTCCCATCTTCAAAATAGTATTTATCATGCCGAGCCACCATAGTTGAACTTGCAGATTGGTGTGGGTGGGAGAAGAGATGAACGTGGTAGGAGCCCAACGACTACTAAAACGCTCGGTACTGTAATTTTCTTCATTTATCTGTGCATCCTTTGGTTCAGACAACCACTGAGGCTGTGTGCGCGTGGTTGACCCCATTATGTATGTGGACGGAAGAGGCCCCATTCGCAGCGCAGGGCTAGGGCAGATGTGGTGCCCTCAATTTGGCTGAGAAATACACAATTATTTACTACAATAGGATACCTCGGTCGGCAATGAGGCTCAGTAGCTCGTTTGGCTCCAATAATGTGACAGTCGTATATAGTCGAGACGTGCTGGCGACGGTGTTTGATTCACTGCCGACTAGCACTCGTTTGTGCACTCTGATAAGCCTATCTCCAACCCATCGCCCAATAATTAGATGTGATAAGACCATACACTGATAAAAGGACATGTGGTGATTGTGTGGTGAATTTCACCAATGCAAAAACACCACAGGTTTCACCACAAGTCATGGTGTTTTCTAACACCACGACTTGTGGTGGTTTTGTCCGATTTGTGGTGTTTTCTAATATAAAGTCATACCGATTTGTGGTGTTTCCCAATAAGAGATTTGTCCGACTTGTGGTGTTTTCTTGGGCTCGCCGGACCTAGATTTGTGGTGATTTTCAACCAACTTGTGGTGATATTCATAGTGATATTCATAGTGAATTCTACCATACAAAACACTACACATCTACAAAAGACGGCATTGACCAAAACGAACCACAATCAACAAGAACATGGAAACATACATTGCACTGTCGTACCATGGTGAGACTGCCAGGAACAATCGTATGGTTGCAGATATTGAGGACCAAGTGCCGCCACTCATTGGTGCATCACTATGCTGTCCAGGTTGCCAAGGTGTAGCACTGTAAGTGTAGGTGCTTTGAGCAAAGAGGCTGGGTGGGGAAGTTGCAAGAGGCCATCCGAGAGGAGAAGGCATGATGGGATTGGTAGTGAGAAGAGTGGGAAGGAGCACGAACAGAGATCAAGATGGGAGCGGGAGTGGGAGTGGGCAGGGCTGAGGAGAGGTGGCGGGTCAGGTGGAATAATAAAGAGCCAGAGGGGAATAAAAATGTGTTGTCCTGTCTCAACCTTGACCCCATCCACGTAGCCTCTGAGTGTGTAATATATGATCAGTAAAGTATAGGGGACAGGGGACAGCGGGGAGTAAGGGGAGGGGATGGGGATGGGTGGGGGTTGGTAAGAGTTCATGTACCTGGTGCCAATGGCCCAAGATATCCAAGAACTAAATGTTGGAGGAATTGGTTAGTGAGAGGAAGTGTAGGAGTCAGAGTCTTCACCTGGTGCGTGGGTGGCAGTGGTATAGAGGAATTGATTGGGGAGCTGTGTGAGTGTGAAGTCGGGAGGTTGATGTTACTTGCATGTCAGTGGGCTCCGGGTCTGGAACAGCAATTGCGTGTTGCGTTATTGTTGGAGCGTCCATGAGACACTTGATCTAGATGGCCTGCTGGGTGAGGTAGACCTGGGGCCTACAGTCAGCGGTCATGCCTGGAGCCATCCTGCAACCACGGCAAGCTCCTTGGGTGCTGACTTGTGTAGGGTCATTGGTCGATGGAGCAACTTGTGGTGTATGGTGTACAACACACACCCATTGCCTGGCTGGTACCATGCCCTGCCAATGATCGTGAACTCACTGAACTTCACCCAAGATATGACAATGATAAAATCACTGTTTATAGCTGACCCGGACTCATGAAGTGAGTTCTTGTGAAAACCCTAAGCTGTTGTCAGTGCTGGCTATTGCGTCGTCACCATAGGACAGACTGTAGTCAGGTCCAGAAAAGAGGGACTGGGCATGCTGCTTCACATGGGTTAAAGCCAGGAAGGAGTTGATTCGGGGGGCTGCTGGAGGATCCAAATGTTCGGAATGTTGCGGATCGAGGGCAAATGATAGCGAGGTCCATCTGATGTGCCTGGGGAAATCGGGAGGCGGGTATGTGAGTCCATTTGGGACTGGAAAGCTGTAGAAGGATCAGTGTTACAGCCTTGAAGTGGCAACTTGGTCCGAACACACCTAGAAAGGAAGTGGGACCCAAAGGAAGAGAGTTGCAGAAGATAGATGAGACATTGATTCTACATGGGACCCCATGAATAGCAGAGCCAAACCCAAAAGAGAGGGTGTGGCGATTGGGGAGGGCAGTGGTGAGGAGAAACTGACTGGCATGCAGGAGAAGCGAGGAAAGCAAGCAGAGGGTGTATGACCAGACATGAGACAGAAGATACCAGAGAGGGAGGCACAATAGCTCAGGAGGACTGGGGCAACTGGGGTGGGTTGCCTGGGGCAAAGGGTGTTCGTCAGTGAAGAGGCTTCGGCTCAAAGAAAGGGAACTTAATGGGTAGGCCAGGCACAGGAATCGGGGGGTGTCTGCTGTCTTGGGAGCTTGGTGATTCGAGTCGAGGGAGGAGAAAGAGTTAGACACTGGCTGGTGCAAGGCTCAGCGGACACACACAGGGTTAAACCACATGACCAACATCTCAGGGAGACAGAGCACACCTATTTTAATCCACGGAGCATGTTAGCCAGCCCCGGAAACTCCCGGAAAATGCCCCCTGGTACACGGTCCCAAATTGGGGATGTTACCCCAATTGGGCTCACGCATCCCAGCAGTAGGAAGACTGCACCATACTCACAAATATAGGAACTAGATATTTGGAGAGTAAGGGATTCGGGGAGACTTGACAGGAACGCATCTGTCGTGCACAGTCGAGGTCAGCTCCAAGTTGTGACTTGTGGTGATTCGGACTTGAAGAAAATTTGTGGTTTGCATTTTCTTGGCCTGAAAATGTTCCTCTATTCCTTGCAAAAAACACTCTAGATACAATGTACACATGCTATCGAACATGTTTTTGATGTTCTCATTGTGCCCCCCGAGCTTTGACAGAAATTCGAACAAATCACCACAAATACTTGTGGTGATTTGGACTTGTGGTGAAATCGCCACACAAATCACCACAAGTATTTGTGGTGATTTGACTTCTGGTGAAAAACACCACAAAAAACACCACACCAGGTGAAAAACACCACATACCCTTTTATCAGTGCATAATTAATGTGAGCGACCGCTCAGTTGAAGGATAACATTAATCCCATCTTCGAAATAGTATTTATCGTACCGTGACACAATGACTAGATTTGTAAACCCACGCGGAGAGAAGAGAACAGGCCACACGGGGCCCATGCGGATTGGGTTCAGCCCAGGCAGATAAGATGCCTTCACATCCGATGAGAGATAGACAATCCTTTGCTATAATTGGATACTGTGGCCACTCTAGTGGACCCCTGAAGCTTGATTAGTTATGAAACATGGTCTGAGTATACCCTAGCTCCCAAGTTACGTTGCTATATGCCGTCATTGCCATACCTCATCTTGTGTGTCCAATGCCGCTGATCTAATCCTATGAAGGCATTTTCTTGTATGTATAAACCTTGCCGCCGCCCACAGTTGTTGGGTCAAGTCTTCCCTCCTCAAAATCAAGTGTCAAGAGTGTCACTCAGCGGTCTCCAGTGCAATACAAAATTCATGGAGACATTGGGCATCAGTCCACGGCCGTTCGCCTTGAACATGGGTGCCCATCACAGCATCACAATTGTATCCATCAAGATCAACCAAATGGCTGATACTACTAGAACTAACTCTTTCATTATTATTCCAGGAGAATGAGTGACTTCATTCCACATTACCGTCGGGCCCATCGCAAGACTGTAACCAACCGTGAATTCGCCCAGGGGAATGCAGCCGGTCGTAAAGCCATCTAGCCACCAGGCGTAATAGAAGTATGATCCTTGCGATGTATGCGAGCGACGAGCGAGATGAAACGACAAGTGCGATGTATGCGAGCGACAGTGCGATGTATGACGGTGCGATGTATGCGAACGACAGGAACCACGACGAAGACAGCGAAGTGGACGGCGACAAACGGCAGTCTTTATTAACCACCGGGCAACGACGACTAGCATCGAGCCGACAAATGTACCAGTACATAGGAGAATAATAAACGATTCTTAACAAGGCGGACGAAGAGCACAACCGATTGCTAAGCCGTCCAGTTCAGGGCACATCGAAGAACACGATGAACACGATGACGACTAGCTACCAGCACTCGCACATCAAACCCAGAACGACTGCTGCGCACCACACGGTGCCAAAGACACCTGACTCTCCTCGAGTGCTATTGCTCGTTTTTATTGGGAAGGAGCGTCGAGGAGAAGGACCAAGAGGAGGATTCACTTGCACTTGCAGCAAGGAGAAAGTGGAGAGACCCACTCGGAAGGGGCGTTTCCCCTCTAATTGCCACAAGGAATAGTCCCCAGTCGCTTTCTATCTTATGCGTTTGCCATGTGGGGTTGAGACGACAAGTCTTCCTCCTCAATCTCGACCATTGAGATTACCTACGTTTCGTTTATGCTTTAAAGACATTGGCGGTCATTAGAGTTGGCAGCGCCCTCCCAATGCCGCAATATATTAATTTTCTGGCTCATCCAACTGTCCTATCGATTCACCAGAATACGTATTGTCATCTGTGTACCAACTACAGTATCATCACTACTTCAAGCCTATGGCTTGAATCCCAAGGACTCGAACTTTTTGCTCAACCAGTCCTGTCTACTGCAGGACCGGTATTGGTCCCATGGAGCCACGTCTGAGTTGCCAAATCCCTCTCGATATTGCATCAAAAGGGCAAGAATAGCAGTATGGGCCGCGAATGGCGGTACGTCATTGACAGTTGGAAAGTATGTGATTGAGCTCGCGTTGATGAACAGCTGGATGGCTAAAGCTTTGGAAAAGTGGCTTGGGAACTCGGCGGCGAAAGCCAGTCGTGGGAACTCTGTACCAGGAGGTCGTGGCGGGGTTTGGATGACTTTTGTGATCGCGTCTTGAACGTCATTCATTGAATATTTAATCGCAATGTGCATTGCCAGAGAATATGTGGCAATGGGGATATCCGAGACGTCTTCCAGGAGCCTGTGTTTGTTCAGCCTGATGAGCCTACACGTGAAACTATATGTCCTCACGATGGATAAAGAATTCTCATGAGTGCCTCGAACTGCTCTGGGTTCTCTGCCTCCAAAACGATCCGCTTCTCGTCAGCCTGACCTTCGGTATCCTGGTGTTGTGGTGGGCTAAACATGCTTGTGAATACGCTCGATTCGCTGCCGACGAGCATTCGCTTATGAATCCTGTAGAGCTTTTCGCCAACCTTGGCCACCCGATAATATAATTAGACAAGACAAAGCGCCTAATCATGGGAGACAGCTCACCTGAAAGACAACATTCCCATCTTCGAAATAGTATTTATCATGCCGGGCCACCATAGTTTGAACCTGCGGATTGAGGTGGGACAAGAGAAGAGAAGGAAGTGGTAGGAGCTTAACCACTTGTCGGAACAGAGTATTCTCGCCTTCAATCTCCCCTATGCAATTCCCTCTCGATCTAGTATCGGGTCTAATTATATTCTTGGGCTGGCGATCTTAACCTTGCTGTGAGGAGACAAGTGAGGAGCTTTAGAATGGTGATGGACGTGAACAGGCGCGGCGATCGGCGAACGGTGGGACGATGCCCTGAGCTACCAGTGTCCGGGTGCCAGGTGCCATAGAGACGAGATCACAAAGAAATGCAATGGAAGACAGATGCAATGGAAGACAGATGCAATGGAAGACAACAAAATGCAATGGAAGACTCCAAAAAGGTGTCTTTTGGCACCGTGTGGTGCACAGCAGTTGTGCTGGGCTCGATGTACAAGTGCTGGTAATTGTCGTGTTCGTCGATGACTGGTTCGCTTGGCAATCGGTTGCGTTCTGAAGTTCACCTGGCGGCTGGACGTCCTTACGATCGGCTACGGCCTTTAATTCTGCGTTCTCCACGGCCTTGTGATCGCCCGACAGGCGACTTCTGGTTGTCAAAAGGGGACTTCTTGCACCTGACCGGTGAAATTGAGACACCTGCACCGGGCTGGCGACTTGTTATATTGCCCAAACTGGAGCTCCGTGCACCCGACTGGCGGCTCCTCGGTGACTTTTGGTGTGCAGGGTTCATAACCCGACACCCGACTGAATTAAAACGCCTCCTTTTCACGATGAGGTTCATATAAAGTAAACGATAAACGAGGTACATATGAAATAGAGAGGGAATTGCAAAAGTGAGGAGACAAGTTTGATCGTCATAGGAAGCTAAGACCAGAAAACCAAAAATTCCATTCCGACAAGTGGTTAAGCTCCTACCACGTTCTTTTCCTGTCCCACCTCATTCTCCTGTCCCACCCCAATCCACAGGTGCAACTATGGTGGCTCGGCATGATAAATATTATTTCGAAGACGGGAACGTCGTCTTTCAGGTGAGCTGTCAACCATGATTAGGTGCCTAGTCGTGTCTAATTATATTATCCGGTGACCAAGGTTGGCGAAAAGCTCTACAGGATTCATAAGCGGGTCCTCGTCGGCAGCGAATCGAGCGTATTCACTAGCATGTTTAGCCTACCACACCACCAGAACACCGAAGGGCAGACGGACGAGAAGCCGATCGTCCTGGAGGGGGAGGACCCAGAGCAATTCGAGGCACTCATGAGAATTCTGTATCCAGCGTGAGGGCACGTAGTTTTCACGTAAAGGTTCATCCGGCTGAACGAACACAGACCTCTGGAAAACGTCTTGGATACTCCCATTGCTACGTATATTCTGGCAATGCACATTGCGATTAAATGGTCGATGGATGACATTCAAGTCGCGATCACAAAGGCCATCCAAATCACGCCACGACCTCTTCGCACAGAGATCTCACGACTGGCTTTCGTCGCGGAATTCCCAAGCTACTTCTCCCAAGATTTTGGCCTCTAGATGTTCATCAACGCGAGCTCGCTCGAATATCATCCAACCGCCGACGACTTAAGGCCACTCATGCACCATCCTGCTCTTGTTGTCCTTCTGATACAGTATCGAGAGGGGCTTGGCAACCGACGTGGTGCTATATGGAATGTGGGCAAGGCAAACTGGGGGGTCACGGATTCGAAGGTGTGGTTGAACGAACAATTTACGTCCTTCGGATTCAAGCCACAGGCTTGAAATGGTGATGACACCGTAGTTAGTACATAGATAACAATATGAATTCGAACGAATCGATAGCACGGTTGGATGGGATAGCAAATGTATTAATGTTGCGGCATAATCGGGAGGGTGCTGCGAACTCTAATGACCGTCAATGTCTATGAAGCATATGCGAAACGTAGTTGGTCTCAAGGTCGAGATTGAAGAGAAATACTCATCATTTCAACCTTACATGGCGGGTGCATAAGGTGGAAATTGACTGGGGACTGTTCCTTGGGGCCACCAGAGCAAAAATACCCCCTCTGGGTCGTCTCTCCATTTTCTCCTTGTTGCAAGTGCAAGTGAATTCTCCTCCCGGTCCTTCTCATCGACGCGCGCTCCTCTCCAATAAGGCGAGCAATAACTTTGGCATCGCATGGTGCGTAGCAGTCGTTCCGGAGTCAATATACAAGTGCTGATGTTCGTCTTCATCTTCGTCGTGTTCGTCGATGGGCCCTGACCGGGCGGCTTAGCAATCGGTTACATTCTTCGTGCGCCCAGCGGCTGGATGGCTCTACGACCGGCTACGGTCTTCTGCATTCTACCTTCGCGACTTTACAGTTAGTCACGGTCTTGCGATGCGCCCAACGGGCGACTTCCGGCCGGTTGTCAAATGCAAACTGGGATTCTTGCGCCTGACTTGCGAACTGGGACTCCTTGGTGCTCGGACCGGGACTCCTACCCCGGGCTGGCGACTTATCCTATGCCCAAACTGGAACTTCGTGCACCCGACTACTCGCCCTAGCAAAAAGTCCATGAAGTTCTAGTCCGGGCAAGAAGCTACCAGCCCAGTCGGGTGCACGAAGTCCAAGGTTGGGCATAGAACAAGTCGCCAGTCGGGCGCAGAAGGCCCAGTCTGAGCACCAGGAGTCCAGGCCAGTCAGGCGCAAGAAGTCCCGGCTGACCACCGGAAGTCGCCCGTCGGGCACATCGCAAGACCGTAACCAACCGTGAAGTCGCTCAGGCAGAATGCAGCCGATAGTAAGGCTTACCAGGCGTGCGAAGAACATATATAACCGATTGCTAAGCTGTCCACAACCAGGGCTCATCGAGGAACACGACGAAGACCAAGACAATTACCAGCAGATGTATATCGAACCCAGAACGACTGCTGCGCACCACATGGTACAAAAGGGCACCTGACTCTCCTCGAGTGTTATTGCTCGCCTTGTTGGAGGGGAGCGTCGATGAGAAGGACGGGAGAATTCACATGTATTTTCAGCAAGAAGAAAGTGGAGACTCCCACTCGGAGGGGCATTTCCGCTCTGATTGCCCCAAGGAACACTCCCCAGTCGCTTTCTACCTTATGGGTCTGCTATGTGGGGTTGAGACGACGAGTCTTCCTCCTCTATCTCGACCATTGAGACTACCTACGTTTTGCTCATGCTTTAAGGCATTGATGGTCGTTAGAGTTCGCAACACCTTCCCGATGCACAATATTAATACATTGCTAGCCCGTCCAACCCTTCTATCGATTTGGCAGAACGCGTTATATTGTTATTCGTGTACTAACTACGGTATCGTCACTACTTCAAGCCTATGCTTTGAATCCCAGGGACGAAAATTGTTCGTCCAACCACCACTTGTCATCCGTGGACACGATCTCCCAGTTCACGGTCTTTGTCCACGGAGCTGCGTTCAGGTTGCCAAGCCCCTCTCGATATTGCATCATAAGGACAAGAAAAGAAGGATGGGCAATGAGTGGCTTTATGTCATCTGCAGCTGGACGATATTGGATTGCGCTCGCGTTCCTGAACGTCTGGATGGCAAAAAATTTGGAAAAGTAGCTCGGGAACTCCGCGACGAAAGCTAGTCGTAAGATCGCTATGCGAAGACCTGGATGTGGTTGTTGTGGCGGGATTTGGACGACCTTTGTGATCGCGACTTGAACGTCATCCATCGAATATTTGGCGGCAATGCGCATTGCCTGAGTATACGTAGTGATGGGAATATTCAAGATGTTTTCCAGAAGCCTGTGTCCGCTTAGTGGGATGAACCACTAGCGAACTATATGCCCTCACGATGGATAGAGAATTCTCATGAGCGCCTCGAACTGCTCTGGGTCCTCTCTTTCCAGGACGATCGGCTTCTCGTCTGTCTGCCCTTCGGTATCCTGGTGCTGTGGTAGGCTAAACATGCTAGTGAATACGCTCGATGCGCCGCCCACGAGCATCCGCTTATGAATCCTGTAGAGCTTTTCGCCAACCTTGGCAACCCGATTATATAATTAGACACGAAAAGGCCCCTAACCATGGTCGACCGCTCACCTGAAAGACAACATTCCCATCTTCGAAATAGTATTTATCATGCCGAGCAACCATGGTTGAACCTGCAGATTGGTGTGGAGGGGAGAAGAGAAGGACGACCACTACCAGAACGCTCGGTACTTATACCTTACGTTGTTATCTATGCATCCTTTGGTTCAGACATCCCCGGTGGCCGAGGGCGCGTGGCTGACCCGGATTAGGTGGACGGAAGAGGTTAAACGCGGCCTAAGGCAGATACGGTGCCCTTACTTTGGCTGAGAGATACACGCTTAGTTACTACCATAGGATACCTCAGTCTGTCTGATGAAGCTCATTAGCTCGCTTAGCACCGAAGTCGATACAAGACCCCTGCTGGTCTCCCCCTAGGCCGGACGTGCTGGCGAAGGTGTTAAATTCACTGCCGACGAGCACTCGTTTATGCACTCTGATAAGCCTATCACCAACCCTTGGCCCGATAATTAGACGTGACAACGCCCTAATTAATGTGAGCGACCACTCAGCTGAAAGAGAGCATCAATCGCATCTTCTAGATAGTATCTATCGTACCATGACACGATGACTTGATTTGTAGACCTGTGTGGAGAGAAGAGGACAGGCCACACGGGGCCCATGCGGATTGGGTTCGGTCGGACACTGTCACCTCGAATGAGAGATACACGATGATTTGCTATAATTGGATACTGTGGCCAGCCTAGTGGACCCCGAGGCTTGATTAGCTATGAAACGCTCCCAAGTTAGGTTGATATATCTGCCGTCATTGCTCTACCTGACCTTTGTTTCGTGCCGTTGATCTAATCTTATGAAGTCAAGAAGAACTAGGAGCGCGCGTTGAGGAACTCTGTCAGTTGATAAATAGATTCGAGAGGAAATGGCAGACGGCAGACGCGCGAGATCGATCGAGAAACGACAAACATCCAAATGCAAACTGCCCGCCCGGCACGCCCCACGGCACTTACATCAGTCAGTTAATTGGTGGCAAGCGTGTCGGCGTGAGTCATCATGGCCGACGCAAGGCGTGAAGACGGACGCATCACAAGAAAACGTGTCCCTAACCCTAACCCAGTCGTTTTCTTGCACGTAAACATCTTATTCGTCCGCTATGTGGGGTTGAGATGGCGAGCCTTCCTCAATCTCGACCGTTGAGACCACCTACGTTTCGTTTATATATGTTTATGCTTTAAGGCATTGACGATCATTAGCGTTTGCAGCATTCTCCCGATGCTGCAATATTAATACATTCGCTAGCCCATCCGACCGTGCTATCAACTTGTTATAATACGTATTGTTATCCGTGTTCCAACTACGGTATCATCACTACTTCAAACCTATGGTTTGAATCCAAGGGATGAAAATTGTTCGCGCAACCACAACTGGTCATTCGCCGTGTACTCGTATTCGTTTTCGTTTTCGGAGTCGTAGTTGTAGTGCCTTGTCCACGGAGCTTTATTTGGGTTGGCAAGTCCCTCTCGATATCCCATCATAAGGACAACAAAAGCAGGATGGGCCATGAGTGGCTTTATGTCATCAGCAGCTGGACGATATTGGATCGCGCTCGCGTTCCTGAACGTCTGGATGGCAAAGTCTTTGGAAAAGTAGCTTGGGAACTCCGCGACGAAAGCCAGTCGTAAGATCTCTGTGCGAAGACCTGGTTGTGGTTGTGGCGGGATTTGGATGACTTTTGTGATGGCGACCTGAACGTCATCCATTGAATATTTGGCGGCAATGCGCATTGCCTGAGCATACGTAGCAATGGGAATGTCTGAGACGTTTTCCAGGAGCCTGTATTTGCTTAGTCGGATGAACCATTACGTGAACCATATTCCCTCACGTTGGATAGAGAATTCTCATGAGTGCCTCGAACTGCTCTGGGTCCTCTTTTTCCAGGACGATCGGCGTCGCGTCTGTCTTCCCTTCGGTATTCTGGCGCCGTGGTAGGCTAAACATGGTGGTGAAGACGCTCGATTCACTACCGACGAGCATCCGCTCATGAATTCTGTAGAGCTTTTCGCCAACCTTGGCCACGCCACCCGATAATCTAATTAGACACAACACGACGCCTAATGATTGCCGACCGCTCACCTGAAAGACGACATCCCCATCTTTGAAATAGTATTTATCATGTCGAGCCACCATAGTTGAACTTGCAGATCGGGGTGGGTGGGAGAGGAGAAGAATGTGGTAGGAGCCTGACGACTACCAAAACGCTCGATACCTATAAATTTCTTTCATTATCTGTGCATCTTTTGGTTCAGACAACCACTGAAGCCGAGTCTGTGTGGATGACCCCCATTATGTGGACGGAAGAGGCCCATTCGCAGCCCAAGGCAAATGTGGTGCCCTCACTCTGGCTGAGAGATACATGCTTAGTTACTACAATAGGATCCACAGTCGGTCTAATACAGCTCAGTAGCTCTTTCGGCTCCGAAAATGTGGCAGTCGATATAAAATGCCCGTTAGTGCCCCATAGGCCAGACGAACTGGTAAAGGTGTTCAACTCACTGGCGACGAGCACTCGTTTATGTACTTTGATAAGCCTATTGCCAACCCTTGGCCCGATAATTAGACGTGACAAGTAATGTGAGCGACCGCTCAGCTGAAAGACAACATCAATCTCATCTTAGAGATAGTATTTATCATCCGTGACACAATGACTTGGTTTGTAGGCCCGCATGGCGAGAAGAGAACAGTCCACACGAGGCCATGCTGATTGGGTTCAGATAGGACGCTGTCACCTCGGATGAGAGATACGTGATAATTTGCTATAATCGGGTACTGTGGCCAGCCTAGTGGACCTCCTAAGCTTGATTAGCTGTGATACATAGTCCGAGTACAGTCACGAGAAACGGTGCCAATCCAAGAGACTCGAGCTGCTTGTCCAACCATTTATCCTCACTCGACTCGAATGAATGCACTGATGGGGTCGATCCAAATCCCGATCCAAATCCCGATCCAAATCCCGATGTGACCCTCCCCGATGGCGGGACCCTCCCCAATGGGGCCCCCTCATTCCATATAGCTTGATCTGGTTTGACGATTCCCTCACGGTATTGCATCATAAGAGCAACGAGATTCGGAAAGGCCATGAGTGGCTTTAGGTCGGAACCGGATGGACGGTGATTCGTCGAGCACGCTTGAATGAATACGGTCTTGAAGAAATCCTTATAAAAATGCCCAGGAAACTCCGCAATGAAAGCCAGTCGTGCGATCGCTTTGTCGATTCCCGAGTTGGATGGGAGGAACTTGATGACTCGAACTATGGCATCCTGTACATCATCCATCGAATATTTGGTTGCAACGCGCATAGCTATAGTATATGTGGCGATGGGAATTTTCGTAATATCGTCCAGGAGTCTATGTTCATTCAGCTGAGTGAAGGGTGGCCAGACCAGATGCGCTCACGGTGGATAGAGGATTCTCATGAGTGCCTCAAACTCCTCGACGGTATCCCCTTGTAAAATAATGGGCTTTTCGTCCGTCTGCCCTTCAGCGTGCGCTGACTGTGGCAAGCTAAACATGCTGGCGAAGGCGCTTGATTCACTACCGCCGAGCAGCCGCTTTTGGACTCTGAATAACTTGTCGCCAATCTTGGTGCGATTTATCAGCAGGGGACAGATCTAGAGGCTTGGATGATCGACGTTTACCTGAAAGATAGCAACTTCGCTTTCGAAATAGTATTTACTGTGCCGAGTTGGCATGAACGGGTTTTCAGCTGTGATGGGATCGGGGTGGAGAGGAGAGGAGCAGATGCTGCGATTCTTTAACGCGTCATAGCGTAGCGCTGACGCTCCGGACCCTCGGCACCTAGCGGTCATCTGCTCTGCATGGTTGACCATCGTGCGTGCGCGCTCTTCTTCAGGAGTCATGGCTCCCACAAGCGGCCACACGTCCATGCCTCGCTATCTCACTATGGAGGAGAGAACGCTATCAAGCGTCATGCCATATTAGTATAAATGACAGGCGATGGTTGAGCAAATCTGTCCTGAGCCGAGATCAAGTCGGCCACAATCCACAAGGTCAACATGCCTCTATGACGTGTAAGAAAGCAAGAAGGCCCCACTTCAATATCGGAGACTGGAAGCAGTCCTTCCTTTCTATCTAGCCAATCAGCGAGTTGAAGGAAGGACAGCTCATTATCACCCGCCAACTATCAATGAGGCTCTGGTGCGGGAATCATGGCGGCCTCTGTCAGTCTCCTCGCGCCTCCTCAAAGAAAATTGGGAGAGCATTGAGGACGTGCGTCAGTTATATAAGGGAGTATAGTATAGATTCTAGAGAAAATGGTACAAAATCTAAGGTGTCTAAGAGTGGCAAAGGGTGGCGAGGCCATCAGGTTAGAAGTTTGTGTACTCCCAAGCTCCCATAAGCTCCCAAGGGCGCTCACGGGC
>Ga0307515_10009002_pt1 | contig 19392 bp, 20 predicted proteins | sample 17_EM_MG_FD_194513 | JGI IMG/M metagenome (GOLD analysis project Ga0307515, IMG submission 194513) | Populus trichocarpa ectomycorrhiza microbial communities from riparian zone in the Pacific Northwest, United States - 17_EM | ecosystem: Host-associated > Plants > Roots > Unclassified | place...
ACGGAGATACAGGGATAACGGAGATGGACTGAGCGACGGGGAGTATATATTTGGGAGACCCCGGGGTAGATAGACATCATCTCATCTTATCATACGACGAAATACACACTCTATCTTTCCCAGCTCTTGGTTCCCACGCACTCTTGCCGAGTTTTCATAGATCCACGCAATGTGTATGGTTCCTCACGGCCGGGTACCCGATCATATCCTCTCACTCTCTTCCTACGCTCCTTGAGCCGGTTGCACGTGTACTTGGATCATGAGTCTCAGCACCGTTTGAAGTCTTGTATGAAGATGGTGGCTGTATTAGGATATGCATTAGGACTAGGGTGATGCATCTCATGTCAGATAGAGCATACACGTACGCATAGGGGAGATTGTACATATACGGGCCTTTGGCCCTCGAGATAGATCAATCAAGTCGGTCAAGACGTCCCCGAACTATCCAAAGTAACAGAGCCAGAACCGCTCTTTCTCACGAATTCCCTTTGGATGCCGTGAGAGGTGCGGCGGAGTGTTGATGATGGGCTCTCTGCCTTCTAGCTCCACCGTTTCACCACAGCGTGTATGAGTCTGCGCGTATGAGTCTCCGTTTATGACTCTATTCGGTGGCTCAGTGTATTACTGACTCCCTGTTGAGATCAATCGAGTACGAATAGAGATATTGAATTGACTATTGTTCAAAAGTGATTGTCTAAAGAGTAAAGAGAAAGAGAAAGACAGGCAAATATATATGGGAATGGAGGGCATACTCGGCAAAGCCGAGTATCACATTCGGACACCGATGCCGGGCATCACTGCCGGGGCCGCAAGCATCCGGCCTCATGCCCGCAGCTTTAGGCCGAAAGCCACACAAGCCATCGGGCCAAATCCCGTGCCAACACTCACAGAGGCGTTCGCTGATTTGCCGCAAGTGGACTGGTCCGGACCAAGCCAGTACCAGTCTGCCAGAATTTTTGACCGGTCCGATCCCGGTCCAATAATTACTCGGACTGGACCCGGACTGGACTGGACTGGACCAGTCCGGACTAGTCCACACCCGGACTACTGGAATCATTGATTGACATCATGATTTGTGAATATGAACTGTAAATCCACTAAGTTAGTTGATTCTTAAGAAGTCGCTTTTCTGCCGTGTAACCTTAAACTGATCAGTTGAAGATGCCTATCATTCATGGCCTGGGTAATCCTCTCGATACTCGCAGTGGGTGGTGAAGGTCGCTGCCGGAGGGTGCAAAAGACTAGCTGCGTCACTGCAAAGGACCATTTCACAAAACTAGCTGCGTCTCTTCGATAGACCAGCTGAATCTAGTGCGAAAGAGGTTCTGCAGCGACAGAGGTTTTGCAGCGAAAGGGCCACTGCAACGAAAGGGCCACTGCAGCCAAAGACACAAAGAGAAGTGAAAATCTCCAAGCCTGAAATGGAGCGAAAGAGCATTCGCAGCGAAAGTGTGTGGAAAGTAGCCAAAAGCCTGAAAACACATGGTACTTTCAGGAACTTTCAAAGTACAGTCGAGTTTCGCGATGTGGGATAAATGCAATTGCATTAATTAAATTCAGCTAGATATGGCCAGCTAAGTGCGCATACATGCGTGGGCATATGTGTGCAAAGTATTCACTGAGTGTACTCACACTCAGTGAATGGACCAGTCCATTCACGGAGGTGGGGCGCAGGGGTATACTCCGCGAATGAACCAGTCCAGTCACTGAGGGTGGGACTCCGTGAATGGACCGGTCTCTCCGCGGAGGGACATCCTCCGTGACTGGACTAGAACAGATATTCAGTTACAATAAGTACATTTCTCCACTATCTTGACTGAGAAGCAAGATCCTTCAACATCTGCTCGATCCGAACCTGAATTCTTACTACTGATTGAGAGTCTAGAAATATAGATAAATCTGTTTATATCTTGTACCGCGCGCTCTACAGTTACAGTATATGTATTAATAGTAACCGCCCGATGACGGTATTTTTGCCGTCCCCGGCCGTCATCAGCCGACATGCCGTCCTCAGCGGGCGAGGACGGAACGGACGGCCTTGGCACCGTCCCGTCCGTTCTGCAGATATTATGGACGGACGGCCGGGGACGACTGTTGGACGGGATGGTTGACAACACTGATCCTCTTATTCAATCCCAATGTGGAGTTCTCCGGCCATGATCTTGGTCGTTGTGCTCGGTGATCATCTCTCGGTAGCTGTCTCGACTATCTCTGGCGATGCCATTCAGTACGCTATTCTATCCCCTGGATCGTAACTTTGGCATTCCCGGCCCTTTTGGGCAACCGACTCCCCACCTGCAAATATTTAGCGATGCAACCATAACTCTGTGGGGGTGGCCTGGGAGCATTATAAACTCACTTTCCTATGTCTTGAGAGCATATTGGTAAAAATTAAGGACTGGACAGGGAAGGGGTATTGGAAATCCGCTCAACCCCGCGCCCGAGTCCGCCCGATGGCGGAGCGGCCAATGTGGCCTTGTCATTCTGTATATAGAGAGACCGCTAGAGTAGAGAGAACGATATCGCTTTTAGACTTTCTCACAGTGCCCGCTACCATTTCCAACAGGTTATGAGTCCAGACAGCGCAGCGATTGAGTTAGTCTAAGACTTTCACCCCTGTCAAATGAAGTCTCTCTCTCTCCAAGAGAGCTTCCAGTTAACTTTCTAAGGTCAACACCAGACCTTCCGTTCTGAGCTTCCCACCGGGGAACGCTATTGGTCGAAGTCAATACTCCAAGTGAGCTTCCGATTTGTTTTCTAAGACCTTCCATTCTGAGCTTCCCACCAGGCCAGGAACGCTACATCTAAGTCACTCATCGAAGTGCACTTCCGGTTTATTTTCTAAGGTCCACTCCAGACCTTCTGTTCTGAGATTGTTTTCAATCTCCTTCGCTCTGACCCCTACAGGATCACAAGGCCCAAACTCCCGTCTCTAACAACTAAGTTCTTGCGGCATTTCTTCTCTCTTCTCCGAACATCTAGTTTAGTTGTTAGCGGTGCTTCTAGCGGTGGAGCTAGTAGTGCAACCGCTGTTGATAGTGGTGCTGCCACTTGGATCACCCCTGGTCACCTACCACGCTACGGTGACTTCCGCCACAGAAATACCTCACGAAGAAAATTTCTTCTAGCTCTCCATCCAGGTGTTCCGATCAACTAGCGCTTGGCACGCCATTCGAACACAATCAGATCAGTCCTTTGACCAAAGGATTTCGTATATAAGGACCTCTTTCAACCTCCTTCTTGCTTCTCATCCGACTCATCATCGAATACGGTCATTCTCTCATCTGGCTCTTGCAGCCTTCGGGGCTTCCAGCCCACTTTCCCTCGTTCCTTCTTGTCTATCATATTCCTCCCAATGCAATCCGATCTTTTAGCTCTCACATCCAATCCAGCTCATCCAGCACATCCGACTCATCATCGAACTCTTATTCACTCTCTCATCTCCCTCGTGCAGCCGTCGGGACTTCCAGCCCACTTTCTCTCGTTCCTTCTTCTTGTCTATCATGTCGTCCTCCCAATGCGCCCCGATCTTTTAGCTCTCACATCCAATGGTTCATCAAGCCCAGTGTTCCTAAGCGGCCAGGCCGGGCCGCCCTTAGCGGCGGCTTTTAAATGAGGGCCGGGCCTGCAGGCTTTTCCGGCCGGGCCTGCAGGCTTTTTCTTGGCGGCCGGGCGGCTTTTCTCGGCGGCCTGGAGGCTTTTCTTGCCGGACTAAGCCTAAACAGAATATTTTGTTCGAAAGATTCTCTGCTGCCTTTACTAAGAAAGTCTCCAAAGTATGAAACATAAACCATATCTAACTCAATCATCGTAGCCCTGCCATTGCCGTATTCCATCCATCAACCAGACCAAGGCTTATGCAGGCCGATGCAGGCTTTTTAAATCACGTGCAGGCCGGGCGGCTTCTGACCTAGGCCGGCCGGGCCGCTTAGGAACACTGTTTGTAGTGTTGCTTTCTGGTTCAGACTTTTCTCTAGTAACGATATAGTCAGCATCTGCTCCCATGAGTACTCGGCGCACTTTCTCTTTCAATCTGGGGTAGTTGTTCTCGGTCAACTTAGGGATGTTGCCGTAATCGGTCTTGAAGGTCTCGGTAGGCATTTTTGGAGGTCTTTGTGAGAGTGGGAGGACGGTATTTTCGAGTCTTCGGAAGTCTTTATGATCGACGAAGTTCTTAGAAGGTCGTCAAACAAATAACAGAAAAAAAAGTAGGCAATTTTAGTCAGTAGCGACCGCCGGGCTCATAACCTGTTGATGTGAATGAGTGAGTTGATTGTAGGTACAAGAGAGACGGACAAAGGTGCGTCTTAAGTACGATGAACATAAGGGCGAGCATCGTGTGAAGTCTACAAGGGCAGTCATGGAGTGAAGTCTAATGAGACAGTCACGACCATGAACCTTAGGGCTTCCTGCAACAGTCGGCCGATGGCCGATCAGCATCACGCTGTACATTCCAGGCTATTGATTGGCCAAATTTCACTAATAGTATCCCGAACGGAATGCAACTAATTAGGAAAATTCGGGAGTGTAGGCAGGCGCTCGGGGTTAGGACTTAGGCGTTCCGGGCAATAACGGCGTGGAGGCCACGGTGAAGTCACGGGAGAACAACGGCAAGCAGTAGGAAAGCGTTAGAAATGAAGTGGGAAACAGCAAGAGAGCCGTAAGAAAGCAAACGAATAATTTTGTGATACTGCCGCGATGCATGTCATCCCGGGCCTCAGCAACCGCGGAAATTGCCCTAGTGTCACTTTGTACGTATTGAGTGCGAGTGTTTAACCGGATGTGCGAGAAGGGATCAAGTGCATACTTGAGATTCTAATACAGATAAAGGCGGGTGCATATCTGAAGTAGAACCGAAGCGGATGCGGCACGGCTGGACTTCGGGAATGATCGGATACTTGACACTGAGTGAATTTTACTATCAGCCTCCCCCCCTCGCTTCGTCTCCATCATTCAACGGTATTTCACACACACGTAGGACCCACTAACAAAAGGTTCTCACTCGCCCTACACCCGCTCTCCCCAGTCCCCCAACACGTCTCCCGCGTCGGAACTTTAATGCCGTATTCTACTCCTCTAGGTCGCAATACGGCAATCGCAGTGATCTTTAGGCGACGTGAATAGGGTATCATGCAATGCAAGAACAACGAACCTACGGAGTGTATCTCTGTCGTGTAGCGGGATGGGTAGAGGTAGTCTGTCTGAGTTGCGCCAGTCAACGTGTAAGATCGGCACGCTAGGCACGGGAGATCTACGGCCGGGAAGGCTCCACGCTAGGCCCCGCTAGCATCCGGCGAACTCCGATTCTGGTTCCGGTAGAATGCTTTTGTACTATGAACGCCACTGGTAGGAGCATCCGAGGTGTATCACCTTTGCATTATTGTGTAGTACCGCACGTACAGCTGACAACGGAACAGTCTCTGAAGGCGTATCGGCTTTGCAATAGGGCGCCCTGAGTTACCCACTAGTGGGTGACAGACTACCAGCGTCGGCTCGACGATATTCCAGTATCAGAAATTTAAAAACACTACCACAGACTTGTAGTACCAATAATAGTTAGCGCATTGTCTCGTGCCCAGCTACCAGTGCCTCATTTGCATCTGGCTGCGAGCTTACGAGCAGGGCAACGAAAGAATAGGGACGAGACACATTAGCGCGGAACTCTCAGAATATTTTTCCCGTGCCCAGCCGCAGGAGGCTGGGCATCAGAAAAACAGCATATCTCTATTCTGAACTTCAAAAATATATGGGTATGCATGTGCAGTACGAAAGTAGCAACTCGATTCGGGTGACTCAAAAGACAATCTCGACGGGAAGAATGATAGGGAGAGCCAAAATATAGACAATTATATGTAGCCACACAATTCAAGAGTATTTTGCAACTTTATGCAATCGAGATCCGGTGCGCTCAATCAGAAGGCACGGCTTCTGATAACGCACCACATAAATTGGAACTTGAGACATGCATAATCGCGCAAACGATAGCACCCACTAATGCTGATTCTTCTTTTACACGTGTGCCACAATTCAGTGTCAATCTAGGAACTCGCAATCCCCGCTTCCAAATAATTCAAATTTAAGTTGGCCTAACTCCCGGAGTCAAGATCTCCATACTCACCTTCCCCTCCTTAACCCGCTTATATCAGTTTACTTCTACAATTACTCACAACATATTCCAAACAACTTATCAAGAACTAACGTGACGTTCACTGTGACCATGTGGAAAGTCCTGCTTATCATCTCGATGATGGCGGGGGGTGCTGTAAGCGCAAGCAACGATGACGAACCTTTTGCGAACAACCTCTTTTCCGATCTAGCGCCGTATGATTTTCCCCCATTCGTGATCGATTGGAGCCTAACATGTATTTCCGCTGACAATTACCAGAATTCTTGCTCTGTTTGGAGAGGAACTTGTTAAGCAATTCATGAGCGAGTCAAGTAAGTTGCAACTCAATCACCCTATTCCGCCAATACATTTTCGAGGTCCGCAGCTGATACTACCGGAAACACAGTGGGATGGCTAGATCATATAATATTCGGCATGGGACCGTTGGGAATACTCACAGCTGTTGTCGGGGCTATCAGGGTTGCCGGCCCGAAATGGTTGAGAGGTGCGATCGGACGAGGCAGGGAAAGCCGTGCTGCTATTGAAGTCGAGCTACTATCTTCTACTTCTCATGAGATATGCGAAGTATGGAATGGCGAAATGGTAGAAAGGATGGTGGGTTCCGCGACGGTTCAGCAGCTACTATATTTCGAGGGTAGGGAGGGGCCTTACACGGTAGCGACGGCAGAAGCCGAGGGGCTGCTTCTACAGAAACGTACGAACAACCCTCCGGTGCTGATTCAATTTTGGGCTTAACAGACTCCATGTGAACTATAGCTAAGGATGATCCCCTTAAATTACGACTAGAATCTATTTTCGGCTCAGTATTTTCAACCTTGATCGCGATTAATCGTAAGTCAAATCAATTTTTTATTACGGTTCAAACTGAATACATAATTTCTAGGGGTTCTTGGTTCGTTATTTTGTAGGCGACATGGCAGGCGTTTAGATTTAGATGAAGAATCTGAGCCGTATTCTCTACCTGACATTCAAATAACCGGCCGCCCTCAGCCACCGCAAAACTTTTATCCGAATATATCACTCAATCTTTATCTCCACAGCAAGATTAATGACCTATATGTCGCAGCAGCTTGTGGCATCATATTACAATTCGGAGTGTTGGTATTCTCGGGTCTAACAGTATACTATCCCTTATGGAACTTGAAATTCAAGAAAAACGGTCAGCTGGTACAAAGTCACTGGTATCTATTGATGGCCACTGGAACTTGTCTGCTAGTAATCGGAATGATTATGTGTTCCGCAGTCATAGATCATTGTACTGCTGAAGATGTATGGGAGGTCATACCGTCGCCGATACATGGCCAGAAGGAAGGATTTCATATTTTGTGGCTCCAGGTTGCCAACCCATATTGTTTTTGCAACCATTCAAACTGACCCTTCAAGTAGAGAGGCCAGTCAGTCAGCGGTCAATATTTTGCCTCGTTTGTCATCATCGCACCGGGTGCTCGAAATACAATCCTTCGCTCCCGTCGTAGTGGTAATCAATATCTTGTTACAGAGATTCCTCCTTCTGCAGGACAGTGGATACTTAGAAAGATTGCTTCTACCCCATCCGAAGCTTTCACATTGCTAGCAACATTGTTTTCCCTGGTGGGATTTATTCTACAATTACAAGGGCTGCAGGGACTACACTGGTCAACTTCTGTTTCACAGATTATAGCTGTCTTTCTGATGACAGCTGTAAGGGGTTGGGTTCGTCGTGGGTCTAGCCCACCTGTCGCTAAGAGGGTGCTAGACGGGTGTGAGATGGATTGGCTTGCTCTGGAAGTAGTTACAGACGAAGTAACTAGGTATTTCAGTGGAACTCAAGATGACTGGGAGCCGTACCGCCGGCTCCAAAACTGGACGGTTACCGCGAGCCTCAATAATCTTGCTCATTCGGGCGACTTACGAAACGCTACTGTGACAGGCAAAGGACAAACTGCAGGTGGACAACCAGATTGGGATACCAAAGTACAACAACGGGTACTCAGGCACAGGCAGAGACTAGGCCAACTAACCAACTGGGTCGGACCAGCATCCAAACCTGCAATCTCAGTAGCTGACGCCATTGAAGCGATTATGAATACATTGATACCACGTACCGGTGCTGAATTCTCCTGGTATTTACAAGTCGAGATGGAGATGGAGATGTCTAAATCACAGAATGAAACTGAATCACGAAACGGTACGATCAAATTCACAGTCAGAAACATGGAACAAGACGGGTGGGCCATTGATTCAACGGAGATAGAGGCTGCCTTATCTTTGTGGATTTACTCTAACAAACGACGTGGTCTTGAGCGAGAACCTTATATGGGTGAAAACAGCGATACAACAATTGAGGGTACGCTGAAAGGGGGCGGGTTAAAAGGGGGCTGGTTAGATTACGAGAAATGGAAAACGCAAAGCATCAGAGTACTAGGTCCAAACACCGAGCATCTCAATAAAGATTTGAAGCGGTGGATTGGGAATATTGACTTCGATAAGAGCATAAACGACGCCTATTTGGTAGCGGGATTCATAGGACTTCGGTCAAGAGTACCAGTTAGGAGTACGTTCATTATCGTTGTTCCCCGCTCAGTATATCTCATAACATACTCTTAGGTCGAACCCCTTCACTGAATATAGGTTCAGATCTACCATCGGAGCATCGAACTCCTTCCCTAAGTGTGATTTCAGAGCTGCCATTGGAACTTGTGTTGGCGCAACACATGTTTTCAGCTTTCATGTGGGCTATCGCAGAGCACATACCAAAGGACATGATTAGCGGTAGCGAAACCACCGGACCCGACGGGCACGAAACATCTCCATCTCCGAAACGCGAAGACACAGTGATACATCGATTGGCCGCTGCCCTTCAAAGAGTCGAATTAGCGAGAACCCCAGAAGAGGCTTTAATGTGTATCATCCCACCACTGAGTTATGTCGACAAGCTTCCTCATATCTCAGACCCCGTAGCGTGATCACTTTATACCGTTGCCATAAATGATTGCCAAAGCTCCGGAATATTTGTCATTTAAATAATTGTCAGGTAACATTAGCTGCGCACTTGCGGTTATTATTCAGTGGTCAAGTTTGCTCCTGCAGTATGTTATAGTTTCTTATCTGTCGAAAGCTTGATTTTTCTTTTTCTTGGATTTGTTCACTGTTAGTATGAGTGAGGGATATGGGGTGTGAGGATGGGATCATGGGGTTGGGTAAAGTTGCGGAGAAGGTCGAGAGGCTAGCGGGGAATCAGCAGAAGCAAAGACGGAATCAAGTTGGTCTTAAAAGTGATCGAATATACCCTACTACCACAGTGTAAACGGTGTTCTCAACCGTCCCATCCGTCCGAGAGCAGGACAGAAAATAACGCTCTTTCGAGGCCGGATAAGTATATACGAAAAGAATGGCCTGGGATATTACTTTGTCGTCCCAGTTGTTCTTGGTAGTTTCTAACAGATATCTATTGGTGATAAAATTCGCGAGTAGTAAAACGAGTTGAATCATACAAATGCTCAAATTTACACATATTATGTACCGCAAACTCCATCCATTACCGTTCGGTCACTCATCTCTAATATATAAGGCCTAAATGCTATGTCGGCCAGGGACAGAGAATGTCGGTTCGTGGCGGTATTTTCATCACCCCAGCAGTCCCCGGCCGTCCTGCCGTCTCCGACGAGTAAGAACGGGACGGACGGCCTTAGCGTCATCTCTTCAGTCTTGGAGAAATTTCGGACGGTTGGGAACATTGAGTGTAAATGACACGAAGCCCACCGGGATTGGTGGACCGATCTCAAATGAATATACCTCGCTAAACCACATCCTAGGCTGTCTAGCAACAAATACTCATCTTACTAGTTCCTGTGAAGCAGGAAACAAATAAATGCAACTGGAATCTCCAATCATCTAGTTTACAAACCACCGGGGTAGGGATTTATTCCAATGGCGATCTAAAATGATCAAAACCGGAGGTTTGCGGGATCAAGTACATACCCAAACTACTGTTATGTCCAGAGGTGTGCGTACCTGATGCTTGGCATCCTATAAACACCCCGTCGCCCCGCCTCTCCTGTCGTTACGATGATTGCACCGGCATAAGTGACCTTAGAAATGTAGCCTCCGACCTCCACTGACGCAGAGTTTCGCACATCCTCTCTCCCTCTCCAAACAACTCGGAGCATTCTCACTCCCATGCCACCTACAGGATTGCATAAGGAGAATAAATAATACACATACCCAGCCGCGCAAATAGCAGATAAAAAACGGCCAAAATAATGCACGAATAGAACTCTTCGTATATTTCTGCCATGTAGCCATGCAGGTATCGGTATGAGTTCGGAAATGGTGGTTAAAGTGAGACCGTCAGACGTCAGTTATCCAGCGGGGAGGAAGGGTAGCGGGGGGGAGCTCCGCCATCTAGCCGGCTCGCCCGGAGGCGGAGGGGGTTATTAAGGTCCTGTCATACTCTAATTAGAGTGAATACAGTATGATTAAACAACAACAACAACAACAACAACAACGACGTCAGTTATCCTGGCTGCATTAGTTCCATTCATGACGTAAAATTAAGATCTGATAGCCTGCATTAGTGTCACCACTGATTGCTACTCCAAGCGACCTTGGCTTCCGACTTGAGCCGATGCCTTCTTTAGTTCTAGTCACTTTTTGCGCTCTCCTGCCCTTGCACTCAGTTTGTCAATGCCTGTTCTACCGCTTTTGAAAATCCCTGCTGCATTAGTTATGACGTGACAGATTCCCGGCAGGGATAGCCTCGCATCCACTTCATGCTTCACCGCAGGGGTGACGCCAACAACCTTTGGCTTCCGAAAGCCGAGTTGGATCCTTCTACTCATCCTAACTCCCGATAATAACCGATAACCCGGTTCGAGGAACAGCTGTACGCTCGGTATGTTGGAAACTATTTATTACTATCACTGTCTCTGTCCGTCACCTCGGTAAACCACAAATCCTATGCCCGATGCCGTGAGTATGTACGGCCATGGTTTGAGCGGTATTTCGTTTGATAGCTAGAGTGTCTGCTAAGCATTTTGCCCCATATTTTGGAGCTTTACATGAGAGTAGTTGCATTAGAGATAATACGCAGTACTGACCCAACATTTTCTCGCCGGATTTTCAAGTCTCCGGATGCCCTTGTAATTGATTAGATGACTTTGATAAGATTAGATTATATCGAGATCTCGCTGTCACCATGCCCGCCTTTGTGCCCTGCGGCCTGAAATTTCATGGCAGCGCAGCAGAGTATTTGTTCCTAAACTTCATTACTTCTGCAGCTTGCACTTGGTTTTGATTTAGTCGCCATTCGACTGTAATATGTAGTCATTGTAAACTGATGTGCCGCCAAGAGCGCTTATAATGACGTGTCTGGGGGCTTGACAATCCGACGAGTACAGCTCCACAAATCACAAATTATCACTCACCTCCCAAGAATCGGAGCAGTTCGCATCGACCCATGGTGCCTTTGTTCCCTGTATAGTGACAAATTGATCACTCATTTTTAAATCGCAGCCACCACTGGCAAGTCGATATGGCCGCACCCGGTTTTTCATATAAACCCCCTCCCCACCCCATCTCCGGCAGACGCGTTTCCCGCCGTAGGCTCCGCCCCGAACTCATCCGCATTAGCTCTCCTCTTCACCTCCTACATCGGGAGGGAAAGGAAAGTCGGGCACTTTCATACTCTAGATAGAGTGAATGCAGTATGATTCAAGCAAAAGCACCGGATCCGCTTCTGCTATCCAATCAAGTAAAAAGTGACGACATCCTTTTCTCTTGCCTAGACTTAGGTAGATGTGCCTATTGAGCCGCTGCCTCGCATGCTTGGGCTGCTCATGTGCCACATATCCACAGGATAAGCGAGGTATGAGCTAGCGTACGGCTAGGTATGAGATAAAAGTTCATGAGACCCCGTTTGCACAATAGGAAGTGTGGGGGATCTAGAGTGGCGGGAGAGCTACAGCAGGGATAGCAGTTACATTTCATGGACGCAATAGGCTGAACTCAAAGCGAACAAAATAAAGAAACTTTCAAACGCAGCAAGTCGCTCGAGAAACAAATCAAAGCTCGAGCATATCTAATTTCCTAAGGTGCCGACAGCCCGATTATGGTCCATCAATTACGCGTGCAGTTGCTAGTTTTCCTTAGCGATATATTTGGTCACTCTCGAATTTTTCCGCGTATCTCAATAGTCACTAACTCCGTGTACCAATGAGTAAATGCCAACAAATTTGAGTTTCTCCACCCTGCTTGTTCATGCACCAATTGAGTACGGCATGTGTAGCGAGTCTGAGTGGTCGAAACCTTCCATCCCAATATGCGCGAGGCGTTCAACATGGCAAACGTAAATTAAGCTCTTAAGGGTGCCTGTAGACCGCATCTCAAGTCTCTAAACGAGTCTTTCAACTCTTCCTTACAAATGTTCGTTCACCGCCACCTTCCCGGCCTTACCAACCGAATAAATCCGCTCTTTATCGCCAACTCGATTACAAGTTTACTTACACTCTCCAAAAAATAACGAGCACATTTACCCAGCTTCACCTCATCCATCACCAACACTGCCCTCATCGCCATTCACGTCCTTAACAAAACAGAAAGCCTCCGAGCAAGGTTTGTGCAGCTTCAAAATGTCCTATTGTGTGAGCAATACGCACGCCACGACCGTATCACAGTGGTTTCGGTCGATCAACTGGATATCATATTGACAGGGTGCGTCATGGTATTCTCCAAGCTCGAGCAAGAGTTAGATGGACTTAGTAGAGCTAATAGCATGAGTTAGCTAGATAGAGTCAGATGAGCACGGAAGATACCTACCCTCCAGAAGAACATTGAGAAACTAGCAATGCACATAATGAGTTTAAACCTGATGTTGACGATAGTTCAGTGGTTTTACGGTGTAAGGGACACACTGAGGACGCCACGGATGAGACGACGCCAGACAAACGTACAAGCCGAAGCGGTAATGAATGAGGTGCGAGAACAATTGAGATACTAGTGCAGACTAGTATCATCTTACTGGCATTCATGCCAGGCGGAAAATTGGAAGAGTTGGAGGAGAGGATGTGGAAGGAAACGAGGAACGGAAAGAACAATCTATGCCAGGTGAGGAGGAAGACCATAATCGCACGACCCAAAATAACAGTTCCAATACGGACCAGATACTAACGGTCGCAAAGGTACTGGAGTCTTCCGTGAAAAATATATCGCCGATTCACTTTAGTGTTCCCAAAACGGCACGGCCAGCCGCCCGGTGATTTACCGGACACAAATGGGCGAAATCCGGCAGTGCTCAAAATAGACGGCGGTATTTGTCGATGCCTGTGAATGTCTGCGGAATTTGCCCGTATGAATCCCAGCGGTATTTACAGCGTTTATAATTTGCCCAGTGAAAAGCTGCCAATTCTTAATCCGGCCCGGTAATATATCAAAATCCCGTAAAGCGCCCAGGTTTTTATCCATTTGGCCGCTTGGGAATACTGATTCATTTCGATTTTGAGGAAGATGTTCTCATTTATCTCGTGGCCAGAGTCCAGTAGAAGGAGCAATGCTGAGGCTCAACAGGCACCTAAGTCTTGGCACGAGAAAACATCTCACGCCACACGATGGTTCTGAACACAACGAGCTCATTCCGTAGCCTTCATACTTTTCGGCCCAATTGGTCACAGCTCTCTGGAATTTCGCTGGGGCGAATCTCGGATATCTCAGCAATCTTCCTACACAGACCTACCCCGCACTTCTCAGCGGTTTCACATCGGATTCCCAGAAACCTCAATACGCTCTTAGACAGAATCAGCTAGTGCCAATAATAAGTGTCCCAATCGGAACTCAGCGAGCCGGCAGAGTTTTGCAGAAAGTTCACAAGATATGATCACAAACAACAGGTAACAGTTTGGGTCTCAAAATTCTCTGATTACTGTTACGTTTCGCAGCTTCATGCTTGCTCGGTTGTTTTCCTTCCCAATTGACGCCGTAGTTACTTTAGTGGACCTTGCATACAAACTGGTTGCTGTTGAAGAGAATATGGCCGCTGCCCGAATGGTTCTAGAGATTACCTCCGCCACCACCGAGTCTGTGCGTTTCAATTACAACGAGTTGTCCTCTCTGCTCAGCCCGGAATTGAATACGAGAACCCAAACACTATTCGACCGCACCAGCCAAATATTAGACATGTCAAACCAGGTGTTGAATAGAAAATCACCGCGTCGACTAACAGGGCAAGTGGAACGTTGGGATAATTGGACAGAATGTTTTGGGTGCTGCGAGATAAAGACAGGATACTTAACAACCAGGCTGTGCTGTGGCTTCTCCGTAGTGATCTACTTACCATACACATCGAATCGGAAACGAAAAAAACATCCGTGACAGCGACAACGCTAACAACAATCTCTGAACAGATGGGATGACAGAATACTATTGATGGATATCCTATATGGGTGCGAAACACGGCAGATCGGATGGTGATATGGGGTTTTGATTGACCTCATCGATGGAAACTGTAAGTGTATGATATTTTTACATCTTTTTAATCAATTTGTAGGTATGAATTAATGTCCAAAACAAGTGCCACAAATGTTTCGAGGGGAGGGGAGGGGAGGGAGGGGAGGGGAGGGGAGGGAGGGGAGGGAGGGGAGGGGGCATTGCCATCCTCTAGATAGAGTGAATGCAGTATGATTAAATCAAACTAAACAAAAACGGACCGATCATACATGCGAGCACGCAGCTTTCCAAATCTGGTAGCCACGTGAATGTTCCTTCTTGCCGGTAGCCAGTAACCTATGCAAACCCTCCTTGTTCATCACGATCTGTCCTACCTCTCTGCCAATGATGAAGTGACAACAAAATATGAAGTTCCACACTTCTTCATGCACCCTACTTGAACGATAGGAAGAATCGGCAGTGCTATCAGCAGGGAAACTTCGTGGAAAAAACAACTTATCTGCGCTTGGAGGGATTAAACGATTTCGACCACTCATAGGATAGCTACACCTACACATACACAACTGGCGGGAAGCAGAAGTTTCGCTACATCCTGGTTGAATCTTAGGCGCTAAAGTACAGGTGTTCCATAAAACCAGAGAGAACATCATGGCACCAGACGAGTGAAATAGCTGAGTGAGCACTGGCATATTGGCACGCCTCACTCTCCAACGCAATTACTCCACAACCATGATAGCTACACATATAAGACTTGCTAAAAACAAAGTTTACATGTTAAGGAGCGTCTATTAGTGAGTTTGGACTATTCCTTTATGCAAAGTAGAGACCCACACTAAGGGTGTTCGTTTTTGGCGAGGCGCGCCAAGTTGCTACTGTCCACTCACCTTTTCACTCGTCTGGCACTTACTAAATGGGTAATTATACCACCGCCGGTCGCATGCACCGGCAGCGAAAGAGGAACCCCTAACCTTCGAAGTGTGGATACATAATAAAATCACGCATTACGTGTTAGCATTTTACTGCTCCGTTTGCTTGGTTCATTTTGAACAACGTTCAGTTGCAGCGGCTGCATGGGAATGTGACGCTGAACAGATTTAAGCGACTAATCAGGACGCCGATAACGACGAAACGAGAATATTTACTGCACAGGCGCTTAGTGATAATGACTCAAACCACCAAATGGATCTTTAGCCTATCAGTATAATCTCCGCATATACCCTTGCGAGAAACCATCGCAAGACACAAAAGATAAGGATGCCCATAAGCCGTTCTTAGTTTCTAACCACCATTTTCCCACTATCGTGTTCCCTTCTCTATGTTTCGTTCAGCGTTGCAACATCATAAGCGTCGACACTCCACTGCTAAAATTGGCGGTTCCGGCAACAACAATAACTCGCAATCTACTGCTAAAATGGGCGGTTCCGGCAACAACTCGGAATCCGGCGACAGCGCCCCGCCAACTCCTGGTAAGCCGCATTGCTGCTTCTATTATCTGATGCTTATGTAGAACAGCAAGCGACTATGGTCTCGGAAACGGCTCCATAAGAAGCGATAATGTTCTCGGAAACGGTTCCTTAGGCGCCCTCCTTTTACAAGAGCAACTCGAACTCCTCGATACAATGGACAAACTCCGATCCTACGGCGTCAGCGAATTCGTATCTCTTCCACAAATTGTCGTCTGCGGGGACCAATCTGCCGGTAAATCCTCAGTGTTGGAGGTAACGATACCCATCTATCCCCCTAGAGCACGTCTGACATACTAACGAATTCTCTCGATCCTTAGGCCATCACCGAAATTCGCTTCCCGAGCAAAGACAACCTATGCACGACATTCGCTACTGAGATTATCCTCCGCCGATCATCCGAAACCAAGGCTTCCGTCCGCATTATTTCTAGCGCCAGCGGCATACAACGGTCTCAGGAACAGAAAGACAAGCTTGCGGAGTTCCACCACACTATGAAGAGCTTCGATGATCTTCCCGAACTGATCGACAATTCAAAATTGGCGATGGGTCTGGATACCGGTACTACATTCTCCCGGGACGTGCTTAGCATCGAGATTTCCGGTCCTACGCAACCGCATTTGACGGTCGTCGATCTTCCGGGCCTTATCCATACTGGGAAGGCTACGGACGTTCAGCTGGTTTCCGATCTCGTTGCCTCGTACATGCAGAACCCGCGTACCATTATCCTAGCCGTGGTTTCAGCGAGGAATGACTACCAGAACCAGATTGTGCTATCTCGGGCCAAAGTAGTTGATCCGGAAGGGTGTCGAACTCTCGGTGTTATTACTAAGCCCGATGCCCCTCCAGTTGGTTCCGAATCAGAGTCTGCGTTTATTCGCCTTGCACAGAACGAGGACATCACATTCGGTCTGGGATGGCACGTTCTACGAAATCGATGTTTTGAGGAGCGCAATTCAAGCTTCGAGGAGAGAAACCGCGTTGAAGAGAAGTTTTTCCAGACCGGTGCCTGGCAGGATATTCCAAAGAGTTCGGTCGGCATTGTAGCGCTTCGATCGCGACTGAGCCAGCTGCTGTACGATCACATCAAGGACGAATTGCCGAAGGTACATAAAGATATCTGTGCCGCTTTGAAGAGTTGCGAAGAAAAGTTGTTCAAGTTGGGCAATAAGAGAGAGACGACAAACGAGCAGCGGGCTTTCCTAACGAAACTCAGCATGGATTATGTCAGTGTATGCAAATCGGCCGTTGATGGGTATTATGAGGATACCTTTTTTGGCGAGGGAGTCACTATTGAGGCGTCCGATGTCCCTAAACGCCTTCGAGCCGTTATACAGAAAATGAATGCGGCGTTTGCAAAAACCATCCAAGAACAGGGCCGCACGCATCTGATCAACAAGAAGTCAGACCCCGCATCGATCAGCAACAATGGTCGTTATCCTCATGGAAGAGCCGGCCCTAAGAAAATTACCCATGCGGAAGCTATCGCTTGGGTCAAGCCTCTAGTTGACAATGGACGTGGGCGAGAGCTCCCTGGGACGTTTAATCCTATTCTCGTCTGTCCCCTTTTTCATGAGCAGTCCAAAAAGTGGGAAGCCTTCGCCGTATCCCATCTCAACCAGGCCTTTGCGGCGTGTCGGGAGTTCTTAAGTCAACTAGTCCCCCATATCGCAAAAGGAAATGCCAGCGTCTCTAGTGCACTGTTTCAGCGTTGGTTTAATGAGGCTATGACCCAGCAGCTAGCCGAGGCAAAAAAGGAGCTCGAGAAGCTATTTGAGGACCGCCGCCGGCATGCAGTAACGTATAATCACTACTATACAGAAAACGTCCAAGAATCAGAGAAGGAGGACGAAAAGAAGATGCTTACGGCAATCGCAGACCAATTCTCAACTTATAATACTTCAAATCAGCACGCCATAGCTCTCGACTTCAAGAATCGTTTAGAGATCAAAAAAACAGAGGTTAACATGGAAGACTACGCATGCGAGCAGTTGCTGCGTTCTATGCAAGCTTACTACAAGGTATTACACCTACCACAAAATGACACGGCGATGCCAAACTGATTCTCCACTATAGGTCGCTTCTAAGACATTCATCGACAACGTCACCACACAGGTCATCGAACGCCACCTCATGAGCGGCTTCTGGGATATGTTTTCACCACTTAGCATCGTCTCAATGACGGATCAACGGATTGCGTCCATCGCTGCTGAATCTTACGAAAACCGAACCTTAAGGAGTAGTCTGGAGATCAAGAAAGAGCGGCTGATGATGGGCCTGGATGCGTGTCGTGGAGTTCTCCCAGATATTGAAACAAGTAAGCCCAGGTGTTTGGCCTAGGGGAAGTCTACGTGCTAATGATGCTTGCAGATGTCGAGACAGAGGGTGAAGCGGTGGAACTGGAACTGGGATTGGAAGTGGCACTAGGAATATAGAGGTTGTGACGTCAGCGTTCCCCTCACTTGAACCAATTTGGCGTTTCGCACTGGATTATGTTCAAAACTTGTCATCTTCGGAATTTCATATCTATTTTATTAATGAAATAAATGCTTTGTACGTTAATTTCAATACATATATGCGATGAGGCCGAGTGTTATTTCTGTCGATCTGCTCTGTTTTTTTCGTATGCTGTATCACATGCTGCTCTTTCAGGGAGAGTTGATGTAGTGCAGCCAGTTTGAGAGAGTATAACAAACTACAATCAACTTTTCACCCAAACTATTTCTTAGCTGCAGACGCCTACAATCGTCTATTCTGCGGCAACTTTTCGAGCTCAGCCTCCTAATAGTCTAAGTACCACCCTAGAGTACTGCATGCTAGCCAGAAGCCTACAAGTCCGCATGTGGACTGTGAATTTCCGCCCCAGTATCGCAGGACTATTAGGACTTATCATCGTGGACGCCGAGTGATCTAGCTACCCCAGTTTTGAGGGGCGCGCAGTACACTTCTCTCTTCTCCCTTTGCCGTATGTTCGGTCTTATAATTGTGACTTTGGCTGCCTTAGTCACTTCCTTCTGTTATGAATGTGAAGCGGACGAAGTCTGTTCTACTATCTAAGGAGAAGCTCTGTCTTTATATACATGAGAGCCTGGAACACCATTGAGGTCCATGGAAGCTTATGATTGCAAATACCAATAGCAATAGCGATAGCGAATGAAGACTCGTGGATGAGTCTACGACTGTGCGTCCGTAGCCTGTGAGTCAATTGACGATCTCAGTACAGGTGACTTCCTTACAGATCATATAGTAATACCTTCTGTTGAAATAGCGATACTTAGAGAAGCTTGATTGTATATTATCTAAGAGTGCCACAAGGCCATATATATATATGAGTACAAGTGTGAATGCGTGCGTACGCATCTATGTATAGACTTATCAGGCCGA
>Ga0307515_10009003_pt1 | contig 19390 bp, 9 predicted proteins | sample 17_EM_MG_FD_194513 | JGI IMG/M metagenome (GOLD analysis project Ga0307515, IMG submission 194513) | Populus trichocarpa ectomycorrhiza microbial communities from riparian zone in the Pacific Northwest, United States - 17_EM | ecosystem: Host-associated > Plants > Roots > Unclassified | place...
GATCTAATAGGAAGATATAGGAGGATATACCCCCTTCTAGCCCCTTAGGGACTAGACACCCCTACTAAGCTAAAGGTAGTATATAGGCGAACTACTAAACCTTTTTACTATTCCCTAGACCTTTTAAAATATCTTAAAAGTATAGTATAAAAGGTAGATATAAATAAAGGTAAATAGGCTAGGCGTAGGCAAAGTGCGTAAAACTAGCTAAAGAATATACCTAGGTTTTTCCCTTATTAGGGATTTTTTCTATAAATAGAAGGTAGAAGCCTATATAGACCTAAAAAAGGGACTAAATTGGGCAATAAATAGAACAATTAATAATATTAATTAATAGGGTTTTTTTATAACTAATAAAGACTTAGGCCTACTAAGGATAATAATTATTAATTAAAAGGTATAGTAGAGTAGTTATTTAAGGAAATATTAATAGTTAATAAAGCTAACTAATGCTATTTTATAAAAGATTAAGGTTTATCCTTATTAGCTACCTTATTATTTTCTTTATTAAAAGACTCTTTTTTTTATATTTCTGCTGTTCTATATAGTAATAATACTTTTCTTCTCTATTAGTATAGGATTAATTAATAACTTGTTTTCTATTTACTTAAAAGCTTTATTAACTATAAAAGTATAATTACCTATTATAACTATACCTTAAATAGCTTTCTAAGCTCCTTTTAAAAAGGCAGCAGAGTTTTTAAAAACTTTATAGTATTAGGATTGGCTTTAAAATTTTTATTTATAATATCTTTAAAGGCAACTAGTATATCTTTATTATTATTCCATTTTTAGCTAAATTGGTTTTAAAGCTTCTTCTATACCTTTTAGCCCTTTTTGTAGCTATTATACTTACTTTTAGGCTGCTATATAATAATTCGATATTAAGTCTTTATCTATATAGTATCTAAAGCTATCTATATAAAGCCCTTTCTAAATAGCCTCTACTAGGCCTTTAACTATAGCCTTTTTTATTTTATAAGTCTAGTTAATATACTATATATAAAGGGGTAAAGGGTGCGAAGAATGTGGTATATATATATTGGTAGTATAGGTGGTGGTTATTGGTAATATAGTAATAAAACACTAAATAAGGAGCCAGTAATAAAGGATTAGTAGTAGGTACATTTTAGGAGAGGATTGGTTAATGTGGGCAGAAGACATCGCTAATTTTGAGCCTTATCTAAGGCCTTTTTAGAACGATTAACCAAACAGTTGGCTTTATTTTAGATTAAGTACGACTACCAGATTAAGCGCCACTAATTATCTACTAATTGACGCTGGCAAAAGCACGGATCAACGTCAGATTGAAAAAGCTCTAGATTGCAACCGAACACGCCCTTATTTATCCGGGGGAACTGTGGGTATTGGTGTCGGATAAGAATTCGCCAAAATTGAGCTTTGCAATCCTGCATCATACCCTTCCACGACGGCGTATCCTGGAGCGGGCTGTCTGGAAATCTCTGCACTAATATAAGCCGCTGAATCGAGTGATAAGATGCGGTTGTCGACCTACTAGATTTGTTATGTTGAAACTAAAATCGTCCTTGAACCAAGTTCCGCCATATGAGTTTCCCTTGTCGATGCAGTCTTCAATAATTTTCTGGCATTTATTAGTTTCATTCCATATATCAGTTGTCTTAATCGCAGTGATAGAGCCGCATTTTCGGCGATGGGTCTTACAGTTATAGCAAAGGGGCACGCTGTTAGGGACAGCCTTGTTCCCGGAGGTCGTTTCACAACTAGCTGATGATAGTTTGACTGATTATTGGCGGTTCCGCCAGCGTAGACACAGGCACTCCCATTACTCATTGTAGAATCGTCTAAAATCTTGAATTCAATCTGGTCAGCTGATTGTGACCAAGAGAGAGAATATCAAATACCACGTACGTTGCTATCCCAGCTGAATGCGCAAATGACCTCTTCATTGCAGGCTACCTTTGTAACAAAGTCTATCTGGGATTGGCCGCGGAAGAGAGATTTTGTTATGTCATCTAGAGACGGCGCGTGTGATGGTCTTGTTTGCGAACAAATTACTTTTCCGGCGTCATTAATCCTTCCAGCTATTGGGGCGCTATTTTCTGGACCGGGAGGCGGAACGTTCGGTCGGTCTGGTAGCCAACCTCGATCATTCACAATTGAAAACGCTTCTAGCCAATCATATGCCATGCGACGATAGCCAAAACCATTAGGTATGAAATGATCATTTGATGGTTCATCGTCCTCCCGGTGCTCTCTCGTTATGGTGGTCAGGTGCACTTTATGTATGCGCCATCCTGCCGTAGCTAGTTCAATAACCAATCCAGCAATGTAAGCATTGTACTCGATCGCTCTTCGCTGGAGGCCAGAAAGGTTTGTTCCGTCATCCTTCCAGCCGATCATTGGAATCTGGGCTAGAAGAATAACGTCATTAGAGTCCGCAGTGTGGATCATATTAAGAAGGTCTCTTAACCTGTTCCCAATGACGTCTATCTCGTCTTGATTGAACCAGAGATCCTTAGTCCCAAGAATGATTGGAATTATCTTGTTCTGAACAGTCAAGTATGGAGATGTATTCATCTTCCAGTGGATTGTTTGGATGTCGTCGTCAGGGTAAATTTCGTAGGGCACATCTCCGTCATATATTCTACCCTCTCGGCTAAGGAACATGCCATTAGGGCTTTCGCCGCCAAAGTAACGTCTAGTCCCAAAAATTGCTTTAAGATAAGGTAGGTACCCATAACGATCTTTGTTTCCATGTGGGGGAGAGTGTCTCCCTAACGAGATGACATCGCCAACACACATGATATACAAGTATTTCTTAGCAAGCTTTGCGATCTGGTTAGGGTAAGTGAGTTTCCAAAACATAAGGTCTCTTGTAGCCGCGTGTCCAGCTGGTTTAGGGTGGAAAATGCGAACCGTTTCGACCGATGCGACCTTAGTGAAAAAATCGTCGAAAGTCTGATTGGGGTTTTGGTTATCTGAGAGTGGTATAAGTGGAAGATGATAGAACCACGTGTCTTTGTTGTCTCCGTCCACTTCTTTCACACCCTGCCTACAAAATCGATGATTGTTGTATTTCCAGTCAGGGTCCACGAAGTCAACCACCGTAAAATGTTTCAGGCGATCCCCGGGGATTAAATCGTGATAAACTGTCCACTCCGAGTTCCGAAGGTCAAGCCAATATTGCATTACATAATTTACACGATTCGTCAACTGGTTGAGCATTCGGCGCCTCTGTTGGGTCATTTTCGGTGAGGTGAGCCAGAATTTTGCGTCGGTGCATTGAGTCGTCTCAGCGTCAAAAAACTGAGAGTATCCAGTCTGCCAGAGGTATGTGGTGTTAGAGAAGTGCAAGTTCCAATATAATTTTTTCTCGATTATTGTAGTGAGGACATCCATGTACCTTTTGTGGAAACATTGTGGCCCATCAGTGCATGGACAGAACAATGCGGTCATCGCAACGTCTAATTTTTCATCACATTTACCACGGCCGTACACACAGGATTCAAGTATTTTAGCAAAGCCAACGTCGTTTCCCCCAATAGACAACGTTGCAAAAGTCGTTTTGGTCCGATGGTGTCCAGTTAGCTATTTTGCTTGAGAAGATCGCTTGTTACAGCTCCAGTGCAAGCTTGGAAGTTGAATCCTGGCTTCGGGAGCCGTTGACCCTGAGGACCTGGCATGCGATTGTCGTTTTGCATGGCATTCGGGTAATCGTCCTTCCCTCGCATACAGTTTTTTTGGTCGTCGTCATACGCACCTCCGGCTCCCGGTCCCGCTGCAAATGAATCTCCTAACACGACCCATTGTTCTACAGTGATTGGTGGCAGACCACCAGTAATATTATCGGGGCCATTGGGGCCATCAGCTCGGAGGACTAGCGATAGACCTATTCAAACTTCCTCAGATCAAGAAGAGTTAAAGATGGCAAAAGAAATTGGTGGGCTACTTAGCGAAAAATGGAAGCATAATGCGAGAGATGCATAGCGGAGTGCCGAAAAATCCATGTGGAGGGACGAAGGGCCTAAATAAGAGCCCACTTCGTGGTGAATATGCTAATCGAAAAATATAAAGGGTGAAAAGTGCTAAATAGAGGAAATATTCTATCAATTTGAGTGAATGGTAGCTTTTAGATTTGCATGAATCGTCATTGTACGCGAATTTGCAGCGTCTTTCATCTTTATACACGAGTAGAAATGTGCCTGAGAGATTAGTTTTAAGGCGAAAATCGGTAGTACACTATAAATATATCCAACAGCGTAGTAACGAGATATTCCATCAGGATCGTCTGAGAGTGTCACGCCTGTGTACCGTGTCTAATTGTATGCAGTTAGACGGCGTAGTTCAGGAATACGGCCTGAAAATGCTCAGCGGTGCAGTAATGAAACTTAACGTGAGGATTGTTTAGAGTCATAGATTAAGCAAATCTCCACGTAAAGTGGTTGAAGAGCCATCAGGATTACTTAAAGGCGCAGCCATGCTGAGGGTCAGCGCCTTTTGCTTGAACTGATTCTGTCGTCAATGCAATGTCAATATGGCCTGCGGACTGCGGTGTACACACCTCGGAGCAGAGAGAATATGGATATGTATCATGTTCTTCCCATCTGAAGTACGGTTCTGAAGCTGCCGGAGATATCAGATGTCAGAATTGAGCATGGCACTGGAATCACAAATTTTGCCCCTTCGGGGATACACGCGACTCCCAATGTCTAAAGGTAAGGGATGGATTTCAAGCAAGACCCTCAAAAGAGAGCCAACTGAAGAATGGCGTTGGTGGGTGGTCGTTCGACTTGTCTAGCACCGCCATTGACGGCCCACTAACACTGCTACAGAGGCCACACAACGCTTAGTAGCGCATTACGTAAGAAGAGAGTGATTCTGTCGTGAATATCAACGTGGCAGTTTTGCGAAGACAGTTTTCTGTTTCAGGTCGGGTTTCATGGATTTGGCCCCAACGCTAGAACTCTATCATTAGCTACCCGTGCGGCGCAGCATTGATACCAAGTTGACTTCTGCACGCCCATATTTCACTTCCTCTCCCTTGAACGCACCACGAAACTTTTAATATGAAGGTTAAGCAATTTGGCTGGCTAGTCTGTGTGAGCGTAGTTCTCCGTCTTGCACCAGTTCAAGCAGGTGTCTTTCGCCTGCCCATCACTCGAACCACCATTGGATTCAGATTTGAATGGGGGAGGCAAGTTCCTGGTCTTTGGAAGAGTAAATTTGTATGTCTCGTCAAGGCTCTTTAGATGGTTGTGAGTGCTGAATCTCGAATGTAGTTCAGTGAGCCTCGGGATAGACGGGGATCCGCTCCCCCAACATGGCTAGATCTAGTCACACTGCAGACGACCTACAAAGAGGTTCACAGAGATCAGAAGCCTTTTTTGGGTAATGGGAATGTTATGATTAATGAGAACACTATCTATTTAAGCATGTATGTACTTGATATTTCCATCGGCACGCCGCCACAAGCTTTCCGAGCCCGCGTCGACAACACCTGGGGAGATCTCTTTGTTCCATCAATAAACTGTACCTACGATGCATACGAGGCGAAATACTGTCTTCCACATCGCATGTATAATTCTACAAAATCTTCTACCTACCAGGCTGATCTCCGAGCTTGCAATGTCGCATACGGATTCGTTGATACTTGGGGAAAGGTTTCCCAAGACCGAGTCCACGTCGCTGGCTTGGAGATCAAAGACCAATTTTTCGAAGAAGCAACGATGTGGCGACCTAAACATTTCGAAAGAGATGAATTTTACGACAGTACACTAGGACTTGCACTTGGACCGCTGAATCAATCGGAGTCGACACTGGATGTTGCAAATCCCTTCGAAAACATGATTGTGCAAGGATTCCTGGATCGCAACCTCTATTCAATGAAGCTATCTCGGAGGGATACGGAGGATGGCGAATTGATACTAGGCGGACTTCCAGATGGCCTGGATAAGAACAGCCTGATAACCTTGCCCCTGACCAATCGGTCAGGACCCGGCGAGTGGTTGCTCGACCTGTATGCCTCTTCTGGTTGGCAAGTCTCTGCCTCATACGTCTCGATGACTGCGAACTTTACATCCGGATTTATTAACATAACGGTGTCGGATTACACCGCCATCATCTCCTCATCCTTTCCATGGATCGGACTGCCGGACGATCTCCAAAAGCAACTGGACAACCATCTTGGGTTCTTTGAGGAGAATGGAGTCATAGACTGCTCAGAACGGCCGCATTTCCCAAATCTCACTTTTGGGCTTGGCCCCGAAGGGCACAGCATTACTCTTACACCGTGGGACTACATGATTGAGGTGTACGATGAGAGAAGCGGCGAACTTACATGCGCATCTTCGTTCATGGATTTAGGAGATGAAAGAGATTACTTGGAGTTTATTGTACTGGGGGCTCCGTTCTTGAATGGTTTGTGGGGCATCTTTAATGCGCACGAGCGGACAATCTCATGTGGGTAAATATCTTCACAGGCAAAGTTTCCGTGTACTAACTTGGTATATTAATACAGTGGCAAATCGTGACTGAATAGATAAGGGAACGCTATATTCAAATAAAATAAGTATAGAGATAAATAAAGCGGCCCTTAAAATATAATCGTTTATCTTTTAAAGTAGTTAACTAGTCAACTAGTAGAGATGTATTACTCTTTAGTAGCGTCGCGTTCTACTAAGTGTAACGGCAACGTTACGAAGCCTAGTCAGGGGTTCGCTTAAGGCTTGGCCTATGTATATAGACGTGTCCTTTCCATCACCTTCTGCTCCTCAGCTTGATATCCGCGTCAATAGACTACTAATTGCACAGGCTTGCGCTCGTTGTATTACAGTGCTAGAGTCTCGATTGACCAAGTCGCCGTGACACTAAGTCGACAACCGAGACAGTTATTCTAAAATATAACGCTAGCAGGGTTTTATAAAGCTATACTATTTAGGTACTAGGTAATTTACTATCTCGATTATCGTCTGAGTCGCTTACTGAGATAACGTCGTATTGATGCAAGCCTGCTTCTTAAAATAGCGCACCCCAGATCCTCCAGCCACACATCTCCGTCTACTCAGGATATCCCTCTCTTCGACCCCTTGGATTTGCGCCTCAAATTTTTTTTTTTGCGATATTCAAAGCTTTTAATTCCCGTTCCCAGATACTTCTTCAAAGTCAGTTGGCTCCTCGAAGGGATCACGATCTTGAATCAAGCATTTTCAGAAAGCTTACTTTCATCTTAATGCGAATCAAGTGAATATTTCCAAGCCCAAGAATCGTAGTTAGCACCTTGACTATGCGGACCACCTTCCCCATCAGATATCGCACGCATTTAAGAACTGACATGGAAGTGGCTAGGCAGCCTTGGGGTGTGGAACCTCGTGTCACCAACGCTGCCCAGAAGGTCGAGACTCAGCGGAAGCGCTGAAGCTGAAGCCTGCAGGAAAAGTACTTCGACGCTTCACGCTCCAAAGCTTTGCAACCTGTCCGCAAGAAGCTTCCTTGGGAGTTATCTTTTCAGCGTCAAATTAGAAGTACACTTCATTTCTTCATCAACACCATGCCTTTGCAACGCCCAGTGGCATCGAATATGCCAGGGTCAACACCAGCAGCTACCCCGGAAATTCCGCCATTCGCTGACTGCCCGCGCTCTCAGTATGCTACAGGCCATCAAGATTGGTATATGATTTCAGGACCACAGCAATTTCCCAACTTCGACATATGTCCGACTTGCTTCGACACATCTATCAAACCAACCGCGTATGCCCGCTTCTTCTCGCGATCGCCGCCGAAGCCAGAAACCATGGCGACCCAATGCGATTTCAGCAATCTGTGGGTACACATCGCCTGGGTGTGGCTATTCTCTCAGTCTGCTCCAGACGTGTCTCTTCTTGGCATGATTACTGCTATCCAAGTTCCAGAAGGTCCGTGTCCAAATAGCCAGGCCGAGCAGGCAGGCGAGAAACCGACGGCAACGCGTCGATGGTTTTGTCTTCCCAATCCTAGGACTGGTGCACTGATAGAAGATCTCACTATCTGCTCCCACTGCGTCGCTCATATCGAGACCATTCTCCCTCCTATGCGTGGCGTTTTCGGCGCCGCGGCAGGCGGCGCCTCATGTCCAGCGACCTGCGATTTAATGGTCCCTAACAGCCAGAGATCGCTGAGCTACATCGACCAGATCGTCGAAGTTGCCGAAAAGACGCTGAAAACAGGCTACCTTGACCTTACGCCCGCAGCCGAGTACATAGAGAAATACGCCTTGCTGCCCGAATGTCCTAAGAACAACACGGTCAAGAACGTGGGATGCTACTCGATGCCGTCCTCGGTGCCCGAATTCACTGTCTGCCAAGAATGCTACACCGAAGTTATCCTTTCCGAAGTGCAAAATGAGGCTCCGCTCGCGAAACTCGCGAAGCAAGTTAGCACCGCGCCGTCTATTCCGCCTGACGGTTTCTCGTGCCAGCTGTATTCCCCACGCACACGTCAATTTTGGCAGGACTCGCTAACAACCGGAGATGCGGGCTTGTTACGCCAGAAGGTTACGGAGCGAAAGCAGAAGCAGATGGAGCTCACGCAAAAGGCGGATCAGTTAACACTGACTTACCACCAGCAGAAGATGCAGGCGAAATATCATAATGAAATGATGTTGATAGAGGCAAACACTGCGATGCATAGTGCCCTGACCTGGCGGGCTACGACGGGTGTTATTCGTCCTGTAAGTCTTCACACTCTAGTTGATTGTCTCGAGATGTGTAGTTAGATTGACCTATTGATTTTCGCATGGCATGACAGACCGATTTCACGGCAGTGAACGCATTGAGGAATCAAGGATCGCAGATGGAAGTACAGGCTGCAGTGACGCTCAGCCAGATCCAGATGATCGAGAATGAGTGGAAGAATTTTTGGGAATAGGTAGGAGACCGTTTTATCTAGACTAGAGAATTTAGGTATCCAGCATAAACACAACTAAATGGGTTTGGCACATAGTGCCAGAGGATTGGTCAATCATCTTACCTGTAGTACTTCAGCAAGTCCTGATCATTTTAGCAACTGCCGGTCAATTTCTGCAGAGCCTTTTGTTCCTATTTATGAGCCAGCTTGTATTTTCCGGTTTTAAATTTTTAACGTTAGATTTACATGCATACTTATTGGGGTCGATACGCTAGTCAATTACATGGCTCAAATTATGAAGACATGTTCGACGAATTTCTCATGCATTCACCTAGGTGGTAATTTAGACTCGTCCGCGAGGGTAGACTCTTGATAATTTCTTGTTGAACTCGCTGCTCGCGCCTTCAATCGCACACCTCCCTCGAGTAAGGAGCTCGCAGCGCTCTAGACATGCTTTCTAACAGCCTCAGGTCTTCATTAAAGAGCGGAAAACACATGAACATCTCAATTAGATATAGGTTGTCCCGTCAAAAGTAGAAACTCTGGGTGAAATAATGTTATTTCTAGGTACGTATTAACGTCATTGAAATGATGTATGATTATATAAACATACTTCTACCAATTTATTTTATCCTTTAACCCATTGGAGTCCTACGCTAAGGTCGCTTAAGTTCACGACTAGATTTCGTTGGGTGTCGCTAATCTAGATACTTTAATTGGCTGATAATCATTCAACGGGTTAAGGGATAGTCTACGACCCTACAATCAAGCTCTCCTCCCCTTCCACCTCCTCTTCTACCTCCCTCTCTCCCATCTCTCCTTCCTCGGTCACCCCCTTCCATCCAGTCCCGGCTTGAATAAACGCCATGACCACCGATAGCCCCATAGCTGCTAAAAACAGTGCTCTAATACCCGCCACATACGCACCAACTGCCACCTCCCTCTCCTTGCCTTCTAATCCACTCACAAGCGCCGGACTCCCCATCAATCTCCTCACCAAATCCTCCCGGTGTTTCAGCCCCGCCTCCGCAAACCCGTCCTCCAGCTCCCTACTCAAGATCCGCATGAACAACCCGCCCCCAATCGCGCTGCCAAAGCTGCCCGAAAAACCACGGAACGTCGCGAGCAGCGAAAGCGCGATCGGATGCACCGCGCCCGGCGTCAAATGCAGCATATGCACGAGCGTATAGTTCAGCGCGGCGCCCGTCAGGAGGCCGTTGAAGAACACCGTCGCCACGTAGCCCGCCGCAGGTGTCGTGGGCAGGCTCGTCAGCGCCAGCACGAGCAGCGTGACGGGTAGCAGCGCCATGGATGCCAGGCTGGGCGCGTAGAAGCTGCCTGCGCGCCGGATGTGGATTGCGCCGGCCAGGATGCCGCCGAGCCCGAAGCCGAGGTTCGTGGGAATGAGGATGCTGCCTGCGACCGCGGGAGGCCAGGCGCGCACGGCGAGTGCATACACCGGCGTGTAGAAGAGGACGGACCAGCGGGCCATCATGAAGCCGACGGTGGCGAGGCAGGTTAGGAGGGTCCCGCGGGAGCGCAGGATGGTGACGGGAATGATGGGGTATTTGGCTATGCGTGTTTCGTTGATGATGAAGAGGGGGAAGAGGAGGAAAGATAGAATGATAGGGGTGGGCATTATGTGTCTACCTGAAAGGCCGAGTAGGAAGAGGAGTATTGTCGAGGTCTGCCGGGTGCGTTAGATTGACATTTAATGAGGTGTCGAAACGGCATGATTTTAGGCGGGTCGATATATAGATGGTTCAGACAAGTAGTGCACAGATTGAAGAATTTCTGGCTTGAAAGTGCACTTACAAGGCTCACGGCTCCGAAATAGTCGATACTAGCGAGCTTATGCCGCAGCGAGAAGCCAGCAAACTCGCTATTGCTTGTAAGGTATTTCTTTGGGATACCGAACAATACACAAAGGCCTGCTATCATGCTTATTGGAGCTTGGATGCCGAAAAGGATTTTCTATTACAATGATTAGCTTATCATCTACTTCTTGGTTAAACGGATTTCATAGGGAAGCAAAATGAGACGAAATATTTTGTGCTCGTCCACAAATTCTAGGAGATGAAGATAATGGCGACATACCCAACCAAACTTAGGCTCTAAGGCTCCAGCAATAACAGCACCTAATGAAACACCAACTGTCAAGCTGGAGTTGATGAGTCCAATATACAAGCCTCTCCGTTTGGCACCGGCCAGTTGAACAGCGATAATTGTGGCTACTATCATAATACCAGCGGCGCCAGTGCCAGTCACAGCACGGCCAAGTAAAAACACTGCCAAGGAGGGTGATATAGATGTAATTATACATCCGAGACAAACTATTACTGTAGACACGAACATGCATAAACGGGGCGAGAAGAGCTGACATAATCGGCCTGATAAAGGTGCGATGCTAGATATGGCAATCAAATAGGAGGAAGTAAGCCAGCTTGCTTCCTCAAATGCATCCAAGTCTGCCGCAATTGCTGATTGTGTCGTTGTCAGGATTGACATATTGGTAGCTGCCAAAGCGTAAGCGGCATCCATTCAGATTCGACCAAATATAAAAGATCTGAATGTAATTTATTTTTTGGAAAACGGCGCCTCTTTGGCAAAAGTAGAGATATTCAGTAGTAACAAAATGAAGATTATTTCGCCCTGAGACCTACCTTGAAGGAAAATGAGTACCCCTATCGATACCACAACCAAAGTGCCTCTCAAGGCTGAAATCGTCGGTGCTGGATCATTCTGCTGCGTTGCCTCTGGATTCGCTAGAGCTCCAGAAGACTTTGATGCAGAGGATACACTGGCAGTGGGTAATTGCGGCAGGAGAGGAGACCGCTCCGAGTTGGTACTGCTAGGCTCCGCCATGAGCCAGGTGGTAAAATGGTTTCCGAGCACTGCTTAGGTATTATCTGGTGTATAAAAATATATTGGCACTTTGAGAGTAGAGTGGAGGAAGATAGTATTTCTTAAGTATCATGATGCTTGAGCTGCGAAGTAGTTCGTTGTTGAGATGCTTAGAAATCGGAGATTGTACACGGACCAAACCTGGTCCGAATCTTTTGAGGCTAGGGCGGTTTCAGCACCTCAAATTTCAATCTTTGGATAGATCAAACTGGCTTCCTTCATTGTCTCTGCCGCAGTCTCAGGTATGCTAGCCTGAAAAGATTGAGAAGGGTTTAACTATGGACGTGTTCGAATGTAGAAAGAGATGACGCAGGGATGTGGCGGATGCGTAATAAAGCACAGGCACGCTGAAGCACTCCGATACCTCTTTGCGAGTAAAACGCTGGCTAAAGAGGTAAATTGGGAATCGTTTGAGCATGTGACAGCTTAGTATCGAAGGGAATTAGTTAGAGACGATAACCACGAGTTGTTGTTCTGTTTATGGGTAAGTTTATGTGCAGTTTAATCGCCTCTTATCTTGGCGTGCCTCTTTTGGTGGAGCTCCATGTTTGCCGAGCTGGACAAAAGGTGTCATCTTCTACGCGATATATTCGCATCGCTACATCTTTCTATCCTGAGTAATCGCGTACATGTCAACCTCATAGCAGATGTCGAAATGAAGCCCACTTCTTCGACTGACTGGATAGTCGAGCTTAAGCCATTATGAAGCAATCATCCCTGCGGCTCGTGCCGCTCTTTTTCGGTATGTCTACTTCCGCATTTCGATCAAGAGAGGCGATACTAACGCGCCGACACATAACAGTGGTTTTATATATCTTCGTTGCCGTGACATCTGCCCAGAATCAAGCATATGAGCGTTCAGTGAGAGGGGACGGAAAACAGAAGCCTCTAGGACATCACTCGATATTAGACGATGGCTGGGGAAGCAAACCGCGCAATGACGGTGGGCAAATTATCCACATTATCACAGTTTATATTGATAAAATATTTATATTCTTCATAGATGCCTCCGCTGTCCAAGAAGCCACAGCCATCCTTCGCAAGATTCGACCTTCAACATACCATCTTTCTCGATTCAGCAAGCCCACGGGAGTATTTGGGACTACTGCATATTATGTCAAAGAACTCTTCTTCCTCCTTTTCATGAACGGTCCTCCGCAACAGAATCTTGTCACTTCGAAACCACAGTCGAAGAAACTCAGCCCCCCCCTGTCTCAAGCTGTTAAGCTGCTGGAAGATGCGGCTGCTCAGAAGAACCCGGACGCGATATTCATGCTCGCTGAAATAAACTTTTACGGTAACTTCACTCATCCACGAAACTATTGTGAGGCCTTCCGAAGATACCACGAGCTCGCTACATTGAATGGGAACAGCTCCGCCCAGAGCATGGTTGGGTTTATGTATGCGACTGGTATTGGAGGGGCTGTGAAACAAGATCAGGCGAAAGCAATGTTATATCACACATTGGCTGCGGAAGAAGGCGATATTCGGTCTGAAATGACAGTCGCGTATAGGCATCATACTGGAATCGCAACGCCAAGGAATTGTGAAGAAGCTGTCTTCCATTATAAAAAGGTCGCGGACAAGGCTATCGGGTATATGAGGTCAGGGCCTCCTGGTGGATATTCCATGGTCAAGGATTCGTATAGAATTGCGGATGATGAGGGGGGTGTATATGGAGAGGGAGCAAGCGTTAGCAGCGCCGGACCCAACGCCAAACAAGGAGGGCCAAACTCAGATGTCCATGCGTCCTTCGATGATGTCCTGGAATATCTCGATTTGATGGCAAGAAAAGGCGATCCAAAAGCCACGTACAACCTTGCAAAACTCCACTACGACGGCTCCAGAGCGTTCAAAAGAGACCTCGCTTCCGCAAAAAAGCGGTTCCTTGAGCTGGCCCGAATGTATTGGACTAGGGACGGGAAAACCAAATCCGATGTACCGCTTGGCACAGAAAAGCTCGCTTCGAAAGCAGCGGGTTATCTTGGACGCATGTTCCTTCGTGGCGAGGGAATGGAGCAAAGTTTCTCAATCGCGCAGACATGGTTCAAACGCGGTATTGCGAACGGAGATGCCCTATCTCAATATTCTATGGGCTTGATGTATCTTCATGGGCTAGGGGTGCCAAAGGATCCTGTCAAAGCCGCAGATTACTTCGCCCCAGCAGCAGACCAGGATCTTGCTGTCGCGCAGGTCAGGCTTGGGGCTCTGTTTCTTGACCAAGGAGATGTCCCAACAGCTATGAGATATTTCGATCTCGCAGCTCGCAACGGCCACATTGAAGCATACTATTACCTCGCTGAGCTCAGCAATCAAGGCGTTGGCCGCGACAAATCTTGTGGTATCGCAGCTGCGTACTACAAGATTGTGGCAGAAAAAGCAGAAATTATTCTTTCGTCATTTCAAGAAGCAAACGAGGCTTATGAAAACGGTAATCTTGAGACTGCCCTCATCGACTACATGATGGCCGCTGAGCAAGGCTTTGAAATCGGGCAAGCAAACGTTGCTTACCTTCTTGACCAAGTCAAGCCACGCTTTACTTTGAGTTCGTTCATTCCATTCGTGAAGCAAAAGGTATCTCTGGTTGGAGACGCCGCACCTGCACTCATTTACTGGACCCGCTCCGCTAAACAATCGAATATCGACTCTATGGTCAAAATGGGCGACTATTATCTCAAAGGCCTTGGCACACCTCCTGACCAGGAAAAGGCCGCTGCATGTTATCTTGCTGCAGCAGAGACGCTGCAAAGTGCTCAGGCTATGTGGAATCTAGGCTGGATGCACGAGAATGGGATTGGCATTGAGCAGGATTTCCATCTTGCCAAAAGATTCTACGATCAAGCTCTTGAAACCAACCCTCGAGAGGCATACCTTCCCGTACTGTTATCACTCTACAAGCTACGCTTGCGAAGTTGGTGGAACACTGTCACCAATGGGCGTGTTAATTCCATTCAAGATGATCGACGTAAGTCATCTTACTTTTCCGCATTGTTCTCTACCTCCGCCCATGTATCTCTTCATTCTACCTTCTCATATTATCCCATCCCCCATCTCAATCGATTCTACATCTCTTCACTAAGCTTCAGACTAACCACTGCTCCAACAGCACCCAAAAAGGACTGGTCTTTCGCCGAATGGATCCACGCCTTCCTAGAAGCTGACGCGGCCGCATGGGAAAACATGGAGGTCGACGACTACGACGGCACGCATACCGGCCACGACGGCCACATGCCCGGCGCCGACGACGACTACTATGAGGATATCGACTCCGACATTCTCGAAAGCCTCATCATCCTCTCGCTCACCGCTGCTCTAGCTTTCCTAGTCTACTACCGCGCACGGCGGCAGCGGAGGGCAGAGCAGCAGCGACAACAAGGACAAGGGCCAGGGCAAGTGCAAGAGGGACAGCAGCAGCAGGGACAGCAGCAGCAGGGACAGCAGGAGGACCGAGGCGTGTTTCCCCAGGCGAATGATCCGGAGTTTTTGAATTGGCAAGTCGGCGGTGTAGGACACTGAGCTATTCTTCTCGTGACTATGGCTATCTTTTTGAACGGTATTAGTAGGGAAAAGGCTTGGGGGCGGGAGAGGGTCATGAGAGCAGCATTGGAAGGTGTTTTGGGCCCGTTTTTGATGTTTGTTCAAGGGATCAATGCGTCCCGCTTGTGTATGTATGTTGTATGGTGTAACATGAAGCTCTGAATTGTTCAACTTCCAAATCACGTGTTCATGATCACCTGCTGCTGAAACTCTCGCAGAGGCTAAAATTGCAATACAGCTTTGTTCACGACCACCCCCCCCCTCTGAACGAGATTTTAAATTCGGCACGCGCCCAATCTCGCCTGATTGCCACCAACTGTACATAGCAATCGTAGCGAACGCCCGTGCTTGGCTGTAAGAACTTCAAGCTGTCCACGCTCCACAGTATCGTCATCTTTGTCAAATATCGTGAGGTTTCCACCCGTACGATAATACCAAATTTGAACGCTGTATTCGCGTTTTAGCAGCTGTTGTAAGTCCACAACATAGGCGTAGGCGTAGGTGTAGGCGGGGGGGGAAAGGAAGAAACTTCAACAAGTCGTTGAAAGGGAGGAGTCGTGCTCGTTTCTCAGACAACCAAAATGGCCCTTGCGTACAGCCATAGGCGTTCGCTACAATTACTATGTACAGTTGGTGGCGATCAAGCGAAATTAAATGGCGTACAAAAATCGCAGCTCGCCGCAGATTCGGTACGGGCATCCAATTTCGCCTAATTGCCACCAACTATACATAGTAATTGAAGCGAAACCAAGTGCCTGGTTGCTGGGGGCAATCAAATTGAAGCTACATATTTGCCTGGCTTACCAAAGTTTCGATATTAATCCAAAATCGTGTTATAAAATCGGTAATTTGCCTTCGATATGAATCCTCCTTTAAAACGCGTAGCGGCTCGATTAACGGGTGTGTCTCCTTGCCCTCAACGAAATCGACAAAGCCTCCTTCCTCCCTTATTGCGTACGCCTCTGCCTTCGTAGTTTTCACCGGGCCCTGCAACAGCCGCCAAGACGCAAACACAACGCCGTTCAACCAGACTTTACATTGGAGGAGCTTAAGGAAATGGAAAACGATCCGGAAGCTACAGATAAGGACGATGAGGAAAACACGGAGGCTTAGCTTAACTACATGCAGAGTCAGCAGACTTCTTATACGCAGAGCCAGCAGGCTCAATTAAGGCCGTATAAGTTACTATATTCGATACAGGATCCTACCTACTCACAGTTAAATATACTAATACCGCGATATTAAGCTACAGCCTCTCGGGCAGCTGCTTGAGCTGCTTAAGCTCCTCCAGCTCTTTAAGCTCCTCTATAAAATATAATTAAAGATAAAGAAGAAATAACTCCGCCACCTTGCCTACGTGTAGAGAATAAGATTAATAATATAGGAAGAGCTGGCGGCGGCGTGTTTATTACTTATAATTATAATATATTAATTTAATATCTAAAGAAGCCGGCGTTTACTAAAACTCTTATTAATACAAGCCTTTAATGTTATAATTTTTAGTAACTTAAAGTTTTTCCTATTTATGAGAGGAAGCTATATTATTAAGAGTAAGGTATTCGCGTTAAGCTCTGGCTAATTAAGGTAAAGGTTAACACTTAGTATATAGGCATTTGTAATATTAGGTTTAATATAGATTCTAAAGTTATAGATTAGTAGTAAAAGATTAATATATAACTTATCGCGTAGGCTTAATATACTAATAGATGTGACGAGATTAAGGCTCTAACCGTTAACCTCTTAATTATATATGCTCTAGATGGAAATTAGCTAGCGGCCTCTTACCTATTAATAATTAATTAACTCTATAATAAGCTTCTAACGCCCTTATAGAGCTTAGAGCTTAACATAATGCCTTATATACTTACTAGTGGTATTACAAATTTAATAGGCTTATAAATTAAGCTTACTAGGCATTAGCGCTGTAAAAAGTACTATTTTAACGCTAATTAGTATTATATACTTAGTTAGGTAGATATTAAATTAATAAATAAGGACTTACAGGAGTGGGTAACTGGTATTTAGTAAGGTATTATAAATATTAAGAATCTATCTTATTAGCTTACTACTCGGCTTACTAAGAGAGTAGCGATAAGAGGAAAAAGTAGTAGAGGAGTACGCTAATCTACCTTAGGTAAGAGCTTTATAGTTAATAGCCTAGGCATTATTAATTATTTTTACGTTAGCTTTATAGGCTTAATACTAGATTAGTAAATTACTCCTATACTAGTAAGCTAACTACCCTTATTATTTTTACCTATATTACTAATATACCGCCTATAGGGTATTAACCGCGTAAAGGATCTTAAGGAGTTCTTTAAGTATTAGAGGTAGAGTATAGCTAGCAATCTTAACTAGGAGGCTAATTTTAAAGCTGTGTATAAAGTTATTTATAATTTAAGATAGGACCTAGAGCTTCTATATAATAAATCTAATAATACTGATCCTATTAAGGAGCTTATTAAGGCCGGTATTAAATTAGGTATTATAAAAAGGCTATAAAAGGACTTAAAAAAGTAGGTAAATAAGCGTTATACTTAGCTTAAGGGAAGTTTTTAAGATATAGATAATTAGCAAAATATAGGGTGTCTTTATTACTACTGGCGCCCTTATAGTAGTAGAGACGCCCTATATCTAGGCTCTTTAAGATATAAATAATTATAATTAGTAAAATATAAGGTGTCTTTATTACTATTAGCGTCTTTATAGTAATAAAGACACCCTATATAATAAATATTACGTATAGTTAAAAACGCTACTAAAGATTAATTATAACTCTTACCCTAAAAACCTTAACAATTGTACCTACTATATTAGAAATGGCCTCTTGCGCTTTTACTCTTACTACTAACCTTATCTATACTCTAAAAAAGAAACGCTTTAAAGCCATAGCTAAAGGCTTTTAGGTACTCTAGTTAAGAGTACCACTTCTATTAAATAAAGGCCTTTAGCTCTCTAAAAAAACTCTTTAATTGGATTTAGATTAGGTAAGTATAGAGGTAAAAATACTAGCTTAACGCTAAAGGCGTTAAAGAGAGACTGTATCCTTTCTAAATAATAGAAGCTGGCGTTATCTATAACTACTACTAATCGCTTAGTAGGAAAGCGATTACACTATAGTAAAAGAGTATTTGCTATCTAGAACTTAAAGCCTTTACCATTTATTAAGCCTTTATATACTAAAGCTACTAAAACACTATTAATTATATATATAGGCAGTATATTAAGCCTCCTCTTACCCTAATTATATGGCGTTTATAGAACTAATATAATACTAAAAGGAGCCTAGCCTAACTTCCGTATACCTATTTTTAAATCTATACCTAACTTATCTATAAATACTAGTTAATTGGCGGTATATTATAATATAATTATAAAATATATATCGCGATTATAAGCGCTATGTTTAAGGGCTACCTACTAATACTTCTTTATATAAGCTATTCTTTAAGCTCTATACTAGAGGATCTAATTAGCTTACCCGCTTCTTTATCCAGCCCGCTAAATAGAGCTCTTAAAATATTATATAGCGGCTTACTATAACGTTAAATATATTATAGATTAGTCACTATAACTCGTTACTAAAGAGAGTTGGCTTCTCCTCTAGCCGTATTAGTATTACTATAATTATTAAATCGCTTAATAGGAACTAGCCGCCTTTACTATTTAAAAGTACCTAAGTTAAGCCAAAGACTCGTAAGTTCCTTCTAATAGAGGCAATTAAGCGAATCGTATAACTAGCGGCGGAGGTATACTCTGCTTAAGTCGCTTTAAGTTAAAAAAGATCCTTAATTAGAGCGTACTAATATAGGCCTATTCGCAGAGCCATAATATAGGTAGAGGATAGGTAGAGGATAGGTAGAAACCTTACAATATTTGATAATAATAACAATACTATAGAAGAAGGTTAATCGTGGACAGCTTTAGGTTCTTATAGCTAAGTATACGGCTTTACTTTAATTACTATGTATAGTTGGTGGCAATTAGGCGAAATTAGATGCCTATACTAAATCTGTAACTCGCTAAGGGGGAGGAGGGTAAAGCTAGTTGTGTATATTACTATACAGCCTATAAAGGCTCTCGTGGG
>Ga0307515_10009004_pt1 | contig 19388 bp, 17 predicted proteins | sample 17_EM_MG_FD_194513 | JGI IMG/M metagenome (GOLD analysis project Ga0307515, IMG submission 194513) | Populus trichocarpa ectomycorrhiza microbial communities from riparian zone in the Pacific Northwest, United States - 17_EM | ecosystem: Host-associated > Plants > Roots > Unclassified | place...
AATATCTATTGTTCACTCAGAACAGCAAAAACAAAGTGAGGGGCATGGTGGACTTTTGAATCAAGAATACATGCCCCAACACAGGCACAAGCTGGTCTAATAGAAACTAACCATCAAAATCATTCACAACAAGCAAGAAAGAAATAGCTGTAGCTGAAAATTGTCATGGATATCAATACCAGACCGAGCCTTTGTACAAAAAAAACACAACTATACAATAGTCAAATGAATTCAATTTGTTCAGTAAGAAGACATAGATGTGAAATTCACGTGTGCTATTTTATTAAATGATACAAGTCCAACAATCAACATGTGCTCTATCAGTCATGAATTCTACAATGCCGAAACTACAACAATTACATATTCCAAAAAATAGGAAACAAAAGAGAAGGATGGTTCTGGCTTTGTTTTGATACAGTGCAGGAAGTGCCCAACAAAACAAAATCCACCAACCAAACAATCTTCTTCAACATAGGACACGATATTCCTCCTTGTACAGCATCAATTAAACATATATGAAAGACAATTTTCATGCAGTGAACAACACAGAAATGTTAAGAAAGCAATTATAAGAATCATAATGAACAAGGAATGTTTTCCAAGTACTGAACCAAAAAAATTCAACTCATCTTGCAACAGCCTTCTTGTCTCCATAGTAACTGAGGTACCACGGCACGAATTTCTTCAACCCTGTCTGCAGATCCGTGGTAGGCTTATATCCAAATTCCTTCTGAGCATAACTAATATTTGCGTGTGTATATGGAACATCCCCGTTGCGTGGAAACTTCATAACATTCCTTTTAGCCTTAACCTTCAAAAGCCTTTCCAAAATACTGACAAGATCAGTAACTGGCACAGAAGATGTATTCCCCAAATTGAAAACCCTCAATTGTGCCGGCCCTTTCTTCTTCCCTCCACTCCCGGTACTCTTCTCTGCTGTATCCAACGAACCCAAACAACCCTTCACAATATCATCAATGTAGGTAAAATCCCTAGCAACTGTCCCATGATTCGCAGCCTCAAAAATCGGAATACTCTTCCCCTTCAAAATATCCTTGGTAAAAAAGAAATATGCCATATCCGGCCTCCCCCAGGGTCCAAAGACCGTAAAAAATCGCAATCCAGTAAGGGAAAGTCCGTAAATATGATTGTAAGTGTGTGCAATTTCCTCACCAGCTTTCTTAGTAGCAGCGTATAAACTAGCAGGTTGATCAGTCCTATCTTTCTCAGAGAAAGGCACTTTAGTATTAAGCCCATAAACAGAACTAGATGATGCCCAAACAATAGCTGGTTGTGGATTTGCATCTTTACAAACTTCTAACAAACTAACAAAACCAGCAATATTACTATGCACATAAGAGCCAGGATTTTGCATTGCATACCTAACACCAGCTTGAGCTGCCAAATGCATAACATGAGTAAAAGGCACAATGTCAAACAATTTCTTCAACAAAGCAACATCATTTATATCTCCTTCCACAATAAAAACACCACTCCTTTCAAGAAGTGCTTGTCTTGCTCTCTTCAAAGTTGGATCGTAGTAATCATTGAAATTATCAATCCCCAGAACACCATCTCCGCGGCGTTTAAGGGCAGAAGAAACATGGGTTCCAACAAAACCAGCTGCTCCTGTGACTAAAACAGAGAACCCATTTCGAGACCGGATTCGGGCAGATGTCCGGACCCGCTTTTCCCAAGCAGCTCCGCCCCAAGTAGCGGAAGCAAGATAGCGGCGTGATGGATCGGAGGATGGAGGGTTGTTTGATGAAGAAGATGGGGAGCGATAAAAGAAGAGAAAGATTAAGGCAACAAAGAGAGAAGACCAGAGAGTAAGTTTGGCTACAGAGGAATGCCACCTTGTTCTTGAATAATATGGTGATTTGTCAATCTTGAATTTGCCTGGTGTTGACGGGGTGTGATCAAGATGAGACATTTTCTTGAAAAAACAAAATGTGGGTTCTCTTTGGTTTTGAGAGGTAAGGGTTAGGGTTTGAAGGAATGCAGATTGATTGATGGTGGTGGTGGTGGTGGTGGTGGTGGTGGAGATAAGGAAGAAGGGTCTTTGCTATTTTAGCTGTTTTTTCATGTTGGGTTTGAAGGGTATAAGGAATCTTTTTTTTCTTCTTTTCTTTCTGGTTTCGTGGAAGGATGGATAGGTGTTGTTTGGTGACTGTCTCTTTGACAGGAATAAAGAGCAAAGTTTCTTGTTTTCTGTTAAAAATGGTGATTGGGTAGAACGACGAGGTATAGATTTAGAGAGAGAGGGGGGGGGGGGTTTCAAATTTATGTAACGGGAGATCAAGAAACTGGTTAATTTTAGTTTGCTTTAAAAATAGGTGTCTGGGTGCTTTTTGTTGTTGTTGTTGTGGTTTGAATGAGAATCTTCACAAATGGGAAATGGAGAATTGAGGGATTTGTAACTAAAATCAAAGCTTTTCTATCTAATTTCTATGTGTAAGACTTGGATTTGATTGGATGGGGAGAGCTTGGAACAGCCAAGATCTGCAAGCCCTTCCTGTTTTTATGGCTAGCTCGTGAGGCGGTTTCTTAAATTAGAAGATGGGGAGGAAATGTATGGATAGAGCACGGATGTTGTTGGACATGGTGTAGATGAGGTTCCGAGGCTAATTATGATGCCTTCACACCATTGAAATGAGAGTAGGATTTATGGGGGCTTTCGAGACTGAATTTTATCATACGAGTGTAGGAGCATAAACTACTAGGTTTGAACTGTCATTACTCACTGCATATGGTAGTAATTCCATCAATTTAGGTCTCATTAGCTCCAATCTTCTTGCACTGATTAAGGATTCAGGGAAAGCTTTGCCCCCGGTTTTCTTCCGTTTCACTCAAACTAGGGAGAGGGCCACACCCAGAATTGTACAAGAATAATAATAGGAAACTAAACCATACTTGTAGCATAAGAATAAAACCTCAAAATAATCACTGTCACAGGGATTTTTTTTCTTACAAAAAAGGGTTCACCATTTCTTCTTATTTTTTTCAGTATAATAAATCGGGTAGGTGTGAGTAATTATGTACAGGTGGGTCTGGAGTGTACTGCTGATACTGGTTCCAGCTTGCCACAATCACTAGCAAGATTTGCACAAGACTGTCTCTGAATTAGAGATTAAAAAAAAATAAAAAATGGAGCACAAGCTTTTCAGATAAAATAGATCGCTGACACTTTTACCAGAAGATTAGTGGCTTATTACGAATATAGTGAGCATTGGTAGTGCAGCACAAAACTTGAGATGAAGGCAAAAGCATTAAAGCACCTTTCCAATGAATCTTTATTGATATCTTAGATTGCAATTTATGTTAGGCTAGCAGTAGCTATGCATCATGTGGATCGGTGTAATGTAGAGATTATCGAAGAATCACAGGCCAAAAATCCACTTTACTTCCTTTGAAAGCTCAATGTTGAAGAAGATTGATGTTGAAGAAAATTACACCCAAGTTTTTGTCCCATATATTCCTTGCAATATAATCACCATCCTTGCCTCCTCCAACTCATGGTGCTCCACAAATCAAATGCCACTCCGTTGTATTACACAGATCAGGTGATCTTTGTCCATTCTGCCATTGATTTATTCTTGTTGACTGCATTCGCAGATTTGTATTGGATCCATATAATCTAATCAAAGCTTGAATATATATAGCAAAAATTGCAGGGTCCCAAGAACATGGCTTTGCTAGACACTAATGAACTGGCATTTTTTTTAGATGAGATGAGTAGTTTATATATTGAATGAAATGCAAAGGAAAACAGTAAATTTCCATAGCCACCACCCACCAGTAACACACTATACCCACCACCCCATGTGAGATTCTGATAAAAAAAAATTGATAACAGGGGAACCACCTAATTAACAATCTTTACATGCTTTGGCAACATGTTCCGTGCCAATTCCATGCCTTATAAGTCGGTTTCAGCTACGCTTTGGAGGTGTGATTTCACAGACCAGTGCCTTCTTCCCAGTTTCTTTAGTGACTGAAGGCACGTGAAGGTCATCAAGGTTAAGCGTTGGAGGGATGGCCAGAAGCTATAAAAAAATCAGAGCAAGACAAGTATCTCATTATTGATGAAGCTGCTAGGAACCAACCAACGCTGTGAGTATTTATATGTTGTGATCAAGCATGGACTAAAGAATATATTTACTTGTCAAGGCAATTCTCTTTATTTTTCTCTTTCTCATGAATAGCTCGACCCTCAATGGCTGTGCATAATCGAGCTACGAAAGCTAAGGTACGAGGCTGGATGTTCGCTTTAAAGAGGCCAAACTAAACAGGGGAAACGATGACCTTTATTCTTCACAATCTTGCCCTGGAGAGTGGAATTAAGTTCTGCTGGACAAACCTGCTCAACTCAAAGTCTGTTCTTTGGATCATCCCAGATATATCTAAAGCGAAAACAATAGAAAATATGAACATTTATTGATTTGATCACTTCAAGCATTCATTGATTGATTCATTAATGGAAAAACAAATAGAACTATTTAAGTTCATAATTATTGACTAGAACTACACTCACTCTCTTGAGAGTAAAAATAATTAAATGAACTAAGTCCGGCTTTTCCTTTCACATATGACCAGTCTCCAGTACAATATCAACCTGCTTGCATAAGTAATCAAATATTACACCACGATACATTAAAAACTTGGGTTGATTCAGGACTACCCATGGTTGCTAATGGTAATGGATAACCTCTCTCTCTCTCTTGTACACATGGATGAATGGTTTGAGTGCAACTCAATGCTTTGTGTACCTCTCAAGAACCTCAAAGTAGTCTGGGAAAGTTTTTCGAGTGCAACCAGGGTCCTTGATGGTGACTTGGACTTCTCCACAAGCAGCAAGAGAGAATGCCATTGCCATCCTGTGATCATCATAAGTGTCAATCTCTGTCACATTTAGTTTCTCAGGTGGAGTGATCACACAGTAATCTGGTCCTTCTTCAACTGTTGCTCCCAACTGAAACATAAAGCCCAGATGTCAAAATTAGCAAATTGTTTAACCAAGTACCTCGCTGGGGTAGATATTAAAATGAGTAGAAAGCCACTAGAAACTAACCTTCCTTAGTTCTGTGCAAATAGCAATCATCCGTTCTGTTTCTTTCACTCTCCAACTTGCCACTGGGAATTAGAGAAGGTGAGAGATTGGTTCAAAGTTAGATAACAGTAAAAAATTGTGAATCCCAGAATTCATTGTTAGCATGAGCAGACAAGAATAAGAAAATCTGACTATCAAAATCATCATTGATGAGCCTATAACTTGTAGAACTTCAAGCCAGATAATGGGTATTTTAAGGATTTTGAAAGATAAGGTTGGCTTATGTTTATTGCGGTTTTCCATAGCCAGAAGTTCAGCCGCACCCTGACATGTTCTACTGATCTACCAAATAGTACTAATGAATGCATTTTTAATTAACATGAAATAGTTTGGGAAGTTTATGAGCATATAAATATGAAGTTCCTAGTATATAATGCAGTTTCCCTCACTGTCATCTTATTTAAAAGCTAAAAGGCACTCCATTGGCTGCATTTAAAAGGTCAAACCATACCATCTCTTATGGCAGTAGGACCATCAGCGAAAAGCGCAACAACAGCCAGAGTCATAGCAACATCTGGCATTTTGTTCATGTTTACATCGACAGCACGCAAGTGTTTCTGACCAGAAGAATCTCGTGGCGGTCCAGTGACAGTAACACTGTTCTTTGTCCAAGTAACTTTGGCTCCCATTTTCTCAAGAACCTCTGCAAACTTTACATCTCCCTTTATTTCCAACCAAAAAGAAACTTGAATTAGGTAGATAGGTGTGGAGACTGAATGTATACATATAATAAACTGTACTTGTCTGCTGCATTTAATAGTTAGATAGATTTTGTAATATTCTCTTCCTCCATGGAATTTATTAGGAATCAGGGAGTCAGTCAGGACTCTGGAAGACATCATGCAAATTTTGAGAAGGAAATATAAAAAAGTTTTTGATATGAGGAAAGTGACGGGTGTGGTCAGCACATAAATATTACATTCTAAAATTATTGCCAAGTAGAAGTCCAATATATATGGACTAGTGAAATACCTGCAAACTATCCATCCCACAACCTTCGACAGTGATGGTCCCACCAGTGATTGCTGCACCAGCTAGGAAGTAACTGGCACTTGAAGCATCGCCCTCAACAAAAGAATTTTTAGGAGACCTGGTTGAATTGTCAGCATGTTACTTCAAGTGCAACATTACTTCAAATATTCATACACTACATGTACTAAAGAAACCTACTTGTACTTTTGACCTCCTCGAACAAAGAAACGATCCCAGTTATCACTGTGTTCTACAAAGACTCCATAGCGCTCCATCAACTTCAGAGTCATCTCAACATATGGAACAGAAATCAATTTGTCAACGATCTCAATTTCCACATCTCCAAGAGCTAAAGGAGCTGCCATGAGCAAAGCAGTCAAGTATTGACTACTTATAGATCCAGAGAGTTTAACCTGAAAATGGAGACGAGGGAAATATGAACGGAGAATGAAGACTTTCGTTTCATCATTAATGACAACAGCACCGAGTTTTTATTTCAAAATATCATTCTAAACAAGAAACAAACAATGAAGTTGCAGGAAAAACCTAAACTTAATTCCCAATAGCAAATTCAAGTTCAAATGCAAAAAAAAACTGTGCTGTGATATGCCTTTTCAAGAAACCTCAGTAGGTGATTAACAAAGTGATGGGTGTTTCAAGTTCAAGTTTCTCATTTTAGATGAACAACCAGATGCACATGCATTTATCACACAGGAGAAAGCATATATTTTTCTAATGACAGCAGAAAGAAAACCCTGGCCAGTCACAAGCCACACTCAACTATCACCAACCAGGGTTACCAACTCATTTGACACTATGCCTCTGTAAAGAGGGATGCAGTAGTTGAGTTAGCAGTTACATAGGCCTCATATTTTCTAAACCTGTTTTGTATCAGTTGGATGCTACCATAAAATGTAAAATCACTTAATTGTTCAATATGTTGCAGCAACCCATACCTAATGCCAGAAAAACAAAAGGAAGAAACAATGATGGATCATGTTATACAACAGGAAAGATCACTGTGGAAGATGACAAAAACCACACCTTTCCCCCTGGAAGGCCCCCATTTGCATTTATGCGAACAGGGGGGCAGTTTGTAGGAGAACAAGAAACATCTGCACCAAGCTGCTGAAGACCAATAACCAAATCACCAATTGGTCTCTCCCTCATTCGTGGCACCCCATCAAGTATATAGCTGTAGTGTATTGAATAAGAACACCAACAAAAAATAAAAGGAAATGCTGTAAGTAAAGAGTTCTGGAAGTAGTGGGATTGAAATGAAAGACATGGAGATGCACTCTCATAAAGTGAGCATCATTATATAATCGAACAAAATTGGGCCATTGATTTAAGTGCCAACTTTCAAAATACAGAAGACTGGGAAATTTAGAAATCTATTCTACTTGGGTTGTTTCCTATGGGGATTATACACCCTAAAGCTTATAATCTGAAAATTCAACGTTGTGATGGTGATTCATGCTAATGACAAAGTGATGGTTGTTGAGACCATGCCGAAATCAAGTTTGCATATAGTTCACCTCCACCCAACTTTGAAAGATCATAAGATAATATCTAATCAACCCCTCTAAATGGTCAGGATTAAATTTTACCGGAACAACTTATTTAAAAGGAAGAAAGAAAAGGCTGGGAGTGAAGTAATATAGAACAGACCTGGAATGTCCACCTGCAGCAGTTACAGCAGCTGTCAATGGACGCATTGCTGTTCCAGCATTTCCAAGGAAAAGTTCAACATCAACATTTGCTTCTTTTCCCACAGGAAACTGGCCACCACATCCTTCTACAATTGCTTGTTTGAGTTTCTTATTCTCTTCCACATGTAGGCCAAGTGTTCTTAGCGCGCCAAGCATGTAATGAACATCATCACTATTCAACAAATTGTCAACAACAGTCGTACCCTGAATGAAAGAGATGAAAGGAAAAAATTAATAACTGCCAACAAAATTAACAGGCCTAGAAATGTGAGACAAGAAACACATAACTCCCCACATGTATGCAGTATTCAAAGTAACGTTTTTTTATATGAAAGTAATACAAACAAAGGTCAAAAGCATTCACTGTATAATCTTTTTGTTTTATGAATTTCATTATATAATCGTCACTACCAGAAGCCATTCTCCTCTATAGCATTTCTACCGAATATTGTCAGCAGCATAAAAATAAATCAATTTCAATTCCAGGTGAAAAATACAAACAATTACTAGAAACAACTACCAAAGAAATTATCTTTGTCAAACTAAACGATTAAAAATAATATATATATATATATATATATATATATATATATATATCTTTTCTTTTCCCTTTCAAATACATTTTCTCAAATCTCTATAACAATCCACCAACCAAATATCATTTCCACCAATAAAGCCTCGATCTTTCAATTTATTCTATTTAACTCACATCTCAGACTGTAACAAGGACAACACGCACTCTAACAAAATAGCAAAATCCAAAAGTCTAAATCTAAACTTGATTTCATTCCTATAGTAGCTCAAGATTCAAAACCGAAAAAGCAATGAAAAACTTCAAGCATCATATATACATTTTTTAATATTACCTCAGAGAGAGCAGCAAGAAGGAGTATCCGATTTGACAGAGACTTGGAACCCGGTAAAGTAACAGTACCAGAAATATCTTTGATGGGTTGCAAAACGATCTCAGGTACAGTTGATGGCTTCTCTGCTGTAGCAATTGAAGCTAAAACCTTCAAAGGTTCAACCTTTAGCTTGCAACTACCCATTTTTTTACATTGCTTCAAACCAAAAGAAGACCCTTTAATGAGCTGTGATCTAAATGAAATTGAAGACAAAGATTTGGGTATTTGGGGTTTTAAAAGATGGATTGTTGTGTAGGTGTTTTGTGCTCCATTGCTGATTTTGCTCACTTGAGCCATGGCTTTCACTCTGTTTCTCTCCTATCTTTCTCTTCTCTTACACTACAGGACGACACAGTTGTGTTCAGTTTGTGGTTTTTTCAAGAGGTTTGGTTTGGTTAAAGGGGTTTTTGGTGGGCTTGGGTGTTCGTTGTCCTTGTTGTTGCTGTAGTCTTCACCAACCAACTTTTTATTTTTTGGAAAACCTTTCTATGATTCCTAAAATATTGCCTGGGTCTTAGTTTCGTCCCGAACAATAATTTTTATCAATTTCGTCCCGAATCTAACCCAACTCTTACATTAGCGTATTTTCATTGCAAATCTTCCCTGTCGAGAAAAGAAGTTCTTCTCAAATATGTTCAACACTGGACGCTTTTGAACTTCTTTGCAGGAATTGTTATGTGTTTGTCTTGGTTGTGAAATGGAAACCTGTCCGATTTTTAATGGAATTAGGATGAGACTGATAAAATTAATTTGATCGGGTTGAAATTGATAATTATATAATCTGTTAAAGATGATAGCGAGGTTTCCCTTCATTTAATTTTTCAGATTTTTGACTTGCTATTACTCCTTACTCCTTCTTCCTGCCTTTTTTTTTTAATTATTATTATTATTTCAAAATGCTGGGTTTCGTGATATGGTTGTTTGTACCTTGTGCTGGAAATATTGTACAGTAGGGTTTTTTATTAATGTTTTATTTGGGGGTAGTTTAGAGATTTGAGGCACCAAAAATGGGTTGGTGAGAGGACGTGAAGAGTTTGATCTCGGAAATCCATGTGTCCTTCATCAACCTCCAGACCAAGTCACCAACCCTATGTTTGGCTCACATGCGGTAGGCTTGTGACCAAAAGAGTGGGGCCCGTGCGGTAGGTTTGATTTTTATTTTACACCAAAAAGAAAATGTGCTTCTATAATTCTATCTTGTGAGGGCCCCGGATGCTGGTAGGTAATGGCATGAGCAAAATTGCAAACGCCATGGTTATAGAATTTCATGTTCGTGGTATTAATCAAGATATGTATAAATTAATTTGATATAAAAGTTTAAAATTAAAAAAAAAATTATATAATTTCAGGTTCGAATTATGTGATTATTAATATAATAATTATTAAAAATTTATATAGTTTTTAATTTTAAAATTCATAAAATTTATCTGGAAAGTAGTCCGAACATTTATATTAATAAAAATAAATACAATTGCAAGCGCTGCATCATCACAGGAAAAGGAAAAAGCACGCCATGACGAAGGAGTTTGGTAGCCCTCCAGCAACAAGTGAACATGATATTATCAAAGAATTGACCTAACCTACCACAAAAATTTTAAAATAAAATAAAAGGATTGACATTGATAATAATAATAATAAAAAAAAAAAAAGTTTGATTGAACACAGTTCGGAGTCGAGCTCGGTTGGACTATGACCCCACCGAACACACTCTCTCTTCTCCCTTGGCTGAGCTCCAGGATTCAATTTAACCGAGCTACTTTAATTGATTTACTATTTATTATTATAATTGAATAATAATATGCTTGATATTATTCCTGAGTAGTAGTTCTTTTCCATCTATATTTCTTGAGATATTTTTCTAGATATTTTATAATACTATATTTCTCAAGTTTTGACAGAGAAAAATGAAGAGGATTTGATCCCAACAAAACTATATAAAGAATACATTCAATGAGAGAAAGAACACATATTTTATCATTTTGATTTTCTACATACTTGTAACTTGATAAAAAAAACTTAAATATTAATCTCTCGTTTAGATTTGTTTTATAGGATCAATGCAGACCCAAAACTCATTGCCAGGAGAATTTCATTTCAAGTTTTTCAACGAATTCACCGCGTACGGGCCTTGAATTGCTCGTGCTAGACATAAATTGAGCATGACTGGAAGAGAGCAGCCAAGCAGAGCCCAGATAGTTTAGAGGAGAAAGATCCATTTTGGGCCTCCTTTATGGATGATCTCCACATCTAGCCACTCCACCAATGAGGCAATGATCCATCCCCAAAGGGAGAATATGCTGTGGATATCTAAAATCTTTCATGCATGTGACAGACAATATAATAGACATCAGATAAAACCATTGTAGATGTCGTAAAGGTAGGCCCTACCATACCTTTCCCCTACCTCTACCTGTGTGCAGACGAAACAAGTAGAAAGGAGCTTTTGGTGGCAGAGGATGATGTCTGGATAAGAGACTGAGATTATGAGCTCCAACAACCACAAATCGGCGATTGGACAAGGTCTCCCATCCTTCTACACCCATAAGTGGACCCCAGAAGTCTCACTCCATATAATTTAGAAAGTTGAAATGATTTTTTCTTACATGGTCGAGCTATGCATCTGTATACACACACTCACATATCCAACTCATGTAACCACGATGAAGCCTTGGTCACAAACTATTCTTTTACGAGGGAATTATTTCGGTTATTCTGCACAATCATATATCAAATCACCTCCCCGTTCATTCTTATGATCTCTCTTATATTCAAAGCCAGAGCAAACCCTTGTGCAAACCTCAAGAGTACATTACAGGAATGAGTATCTTTCTATCCTTGTTCTTGGGGGGATCGTGGAAAACCACCTTTCAAATTTCAACAACCCGTCATTTTTATTTATTTGGCTGTTCGTGATGATATTATTTGGGGGTTGGTAGGGGAAACAGTTAAAGAAACAAATTACCTGAGAGTCAGCAATACGATCCTCTTCGAACTCACAACAGAAAAGCAAAAGAGATCTTAGAATTAAAGCAATGTATCTTTCTTCTTCTTAATAACATGAAGGAGAAATAATAATAATTCATCTTCAACTCATTACAAGTTACCAAAGAACACTACAAAACTCAAGAGAGATGAGATGCAACACAGTTACAAATTCAAAGATATCATAAAGCCAACTCTCTCTTTGATCCAGCTTTGCTCAACTTACCACTTACAAGCAAAAGAAGAAGGATTCATCTCAGTCTTTTATTGAAACAAAAGAGGCCAAGTAATGAAACAGGTCTCCCGGAATAGCCTCTCCATTCTATTCTCTAACCCAAACCACAGATGCGCATTTAACAAGATGTTGTGAGTGAATTGATCCACCTAGCTGACTTCTTTGGCAGCTGCGATAACAGCCTCTGTAGTAATACCGTACTCCTTGTATATTTTACCTGCTGGTGCACTTGCTCCAAACCGGTCAATTCCAATAGCCTTTCCTTTGTCTCCAACAATCTTCTCCCATCCAAATGTTGATCCAGCTTCGATGCTAACCCTAGCTTCTACAGCTGCTGGCAAAACACTTTCCTTGTAGGCATCTGATTGTTCATCAAAAAGCTCCCATGAAACAAAGGAAACAACTCTTACAGCCTTGCCTTCCTTTCTAAGTTCCTCGGCAGCTTTAGCAGCAATTTCCAGCTCTGAACCAGTACCAATCAAGATAACATCAGGCTTATTACTAGAGGAGTTATCTGAAATGATGTAGCCACCCTTTTCAACTCCCTCAATGGAGGTTCCAGGAAGTTGGGGTAGCTTTTGCCTGGAGAGGGCTAGGATAGAGGGTCTCTTTCTGTTGAGGACAGCAACCTTGTATGCGCCAGCAGTTTCATTTCCATCAGCTGGGCGTAACATCAAAATGTTGGGCATTGCACGGAAGCTTGCCAAGTGCTCAATTGGTTGATGGGTTGGTCCATCCTCTCCAAGACCAATGGAATCATGGGTCATGACATATATGACTCCAGCCTCACTCAAAGCAGAAATCCTCATAGCAGCTCTCATGTAATCTGTGAAAACAAAGAAAGTAGCACAGTAGGGGATCAAGCCAGGACAGTGAAGTGCAATGCCATTGCAGATGGCTCCCATTCCATGCTCTCTGACACCAAACCTGACATTGCGTTCCTCAGGGGTGTCCTTTTGGAAGTCCCCAAACATTTTTAACAAGGTCATGTTGGAAGAGGCAAGATCTGCGCTGCCACCAAGAAGACCAGGGAGCACTTTTGCAAGTGCATTTAGGTTTTGCTGAGATAGATTTCTGGTGGCATCTGCTGGGCTCTCCGGAGTATATGTCTGCAACATTGCAATTTAAAAATATAAAGGATGAAAAAGATGACCTTTACTCCAAATGAAATATCTATAGATTCGTAATTTTGCACGCAAAATCCACACCCTGCCGATAATGTGTTTATCATTGAGGGGTGGGTGAGGTTTATTGAGTTCACAAAATTGCGGGGCATGATGCCCAGAATCCATAATTTACGACAGTATGAAAAGGCTCATATTAAAAGATGCAAATATAGAATCAACAAAGAGGTCCTCCCGGAAAGATCAGTAGAAAACACAATTGAATTTACTCACAGGAAGTGCTTTCTCCCAACCAGCAGGCAGTTCACCATTGGCAATAGACTTCAACTCTGCAGCTTCTTCACTGTACTTCTTCTCATACTCGGCAAACTTGGCATTCCATTCGGCTTCAAAAGCTGCACCAGCTGGGGTGTGGCGGCTCCAGTGCCTAAGAAAAACCCAGACAGTTTATGAATATCAAATCAACTAAAGTACGGCGATAAATAGGTAGAAACATAATCTTGCTTCACTTACTGCTTAACATCCTCTGGAACATGGAAAGGCTCATATGGCCATCCAAGGTTCTGCCTGGTAGCATCAACTTCCTTGGCACCCAATGCACTCCCATGTACACTGTAAGAGTTTGCTTTGTTTGGAGATCCATAACCAATGGTTGTAGTCACCTTCAAAGAAAAGAAAATGCACAGCAAGTTTAGAGCATACCATCCAATTAACGTATAATTTTTTTAAAACTGCAACTTCAACATTGTCTCCAGTGTACCCCTACATTGATTTATCAGTGCCTAATCAGAAGACTTCCCATATGATTTCATCATCCTAACAAATATTTTGCCAGCTCATCTTCAAAACACGCCACGTCTATGAGAGATGAAATATCTAACCTTTATCAAAGTGGGTTTGTCCTTCACAGACTTAGCCTCCTTAATGGCAGCACGAATCTCATCATATCCAGTGTTTCCATTCTTCACCCAGATAACATGCCACCCAAGACCCTCAAAACGTTTGTCAACATCCTCAGTGAATGCAATCTCAGTGTCACCATCAATAGAGATATGGTTGTCATCATAGAAAGCAATCAGCTTTCCAAGTCCCCAGTGTGCGGCCAACGAACAAGCCTCGTTTGAAATACCCTCCATTTGACAACCATCTCCCAATATAACATATCTACACGAAACAAATGAAAAGACGTAGCCACAGAAGACAAGGCTCAATAAGTTTATATAGAAGAACAATTAACAAAATACAAAAGACTGAGACAGTATCATACGTGTAGTGGTCAACAATCTCATTGTCTGGTTTGTTGTAGCGAGCAGCCAAGTGCTTCTCTGCAAGTGCCAAACCAACAGCATTGGCAATACCCTGTCCAAGAGGACCTGCAGAAGAAAATAGAAAGTTTAAGTTTCGAATTCAGGTAAGCACGTAAAAACATGCAGATAATAGATAAAACTGGTCAAAAAAAGTAGAAACTTTAATCTGACCAGTTGTGACTTCAACACCAGGAGTCTCAAAGTTCTCAGGATGTCCAGGTGTCCTGCTTCCCCACTGGCGGAAACTCTTCAAGTCTTCTTCCTGTTAATTCAACCAAATCAGAATGTTCGGTTAACTTCAACAATACCAATAATCAAATGTACAAATAAACAATAACAGCGGTATACTTTAGCTCCATTTGCATAATTCAAGCTTGATCTTCTACATGCAATAAAATATTTATAATTAATAAACTTGAAAACCACTCAATAGCATCAAAATAATAACATGTTGGGTCTTCTTTAATAATCTTTTTGGTTCCTTGATCAAGGAATTCCAGATCCATCTCAGAAAAACACACAACAAAAAAAAAAAACTTAAGAAACTCAAAGTTTCTATAAAAAAAATATTTTAAGCAACAAGAAGAAAGAAATCACCAACCTTGACACTATCATATCCAGCAAGGTGAAGCAGAGCATATTGCAACATACAGCCATGGCCAGCAGACAAAACAAACCGGTCACGATTGAACCAATATGGGTTCTTCGGATTGTACCTCATGACCTCATCGTACAAAATATGACCCATCGGAGCACACCCCATAGGCAAACCAGGGTGACCTGAATTAGCCTTTTCGACAGCATCAATAGCGAGAAATCTAATCGTATTAACCGACTTCTCCACCAATGAAGTCTCTGTTGTCGCATCCAGTGTCTCCACTGCCGCCGCCCTTACTTGTCGGGAAGACACGCGGCGGCGGCGGCTAGTTGTTGTTGTGGCGCGTGTGGCTGTACAGGTGGTGGATTTGAGGCCGGAGAAAGCAGGAAGGGAGACGAGAGAGAGACGGCTGTCACGGAGGTTGTCAATGGCATTGTGAGAGACGGCTCTAGCCAAAAGGGCTTGAGAGAGAGTTAGAGAAGAAGTGGAAGCCATTCCTGAATTCTGAAACACTCTCAGTCTCTCTCTCTGGTTTTTGTTGAGTATTGTCGATATTACAGAGAGATTTAAATTTATTTGAGAATGAAAGAGGCAAGGGACTGCAACTCTTAGTTAACACAAATTATATTTTAGTTCCTAATGTTTGGGTATAACTATAACTTAATAACTTCTTTTTAAAACTTTTTAATTTAGCCCTTTGACTCGAATTAGCCATTCTCTTATTAAAATATCTTAATTTTCTCCAAATCTTCACGAATTCGTTTTTCTCCAAGCCAAGAATTTAGAATTATCAAAGGATGAGATTGGATTTTTGTTTATTTTAATAAGAACCCAACATTTGTATCACTGGAAAAACAGTCAGCAAGAATTAATGACTAAGCTATATGTTTTTAAACATGAAGGATTAATTTATAACTATATAAACAAATCAAGGACTAAATAAATAATCAATATTTTTACTTATCTTTGAACTTCTCGCAAGGTACAAAGAGACAACAAGTTTTGTCGATCTTTTAACGTAAACTTTGGAAGAGGCTGTGATCTAGACCGATGAGTATGGGTAGGGAATGGGAAATTATCTGCCTTCCATTTTCTCCTCTTTTCTTGACCATTGGATTCACAAGGACGTGGAAAGAGAGAAAATCTACGCCATTGACTATGGGTAGGAGTTTGGAAAATGCTCTACCTTTCGTTTTTTTTTTTTAAGAATAAAAAATATTTTAGAAAATAATAATTTTATTTCTTATTTGAGGTGGATTGTGGGTACTTAGATTGGTTTAGTATAATGTATATAATTTCTCTTAATTTTTAAATTTAGTTTTTAGTTAGTATTTATATTTTTTTTATTGATATATATGGTTCTTGATTTATTTAATTAAATATATGTATTATCTTTTTAATTTTTAATTAAATATTTTTTTATATTAAAAAAATACTTATGTATTTACAGAAAAATATTTTATACTCGCCACCAACAAACTAGTTTCGTTTTATTGAAGGACTCTGCTTACTGCTTCCAACAAATTAAACTTATGTTGGCTTTTGGACACTGTTTTTTTTTTTTTGGTAATTCGAGGTGTTTGGACTAACTTACGTGTATCATAACTAATTCCTGGGCTCACTGAATATCCTGCAAGCTCAGTAAGCATGTAAGGCACCGCGGAGATGACAGACGTGCACAATAAAGCTTGAACCCTGTACAGAAAAAGAAAATAAATCCCTTCTATCGTTGTACCATAACCTCAAGTGCGGCTTTTGGAAAATGCTTGATTTGTGGGGTAAGAGCAACCACAAAATTAATAAAAGGAAGTTCGGTGAGAGGAACACGATATGATTAGCCATTTAATTATAGTGGTTAGTTAAATAATTTTCATGGCAATTAATTAAATTCAATCGGTTAAGAAGGAAATGCAACAATTTGGAATTCTTGTATTCTCTTTTCTAAGGCAATTACTTCAAGGAGAGTAGTTTGTATTATAAATGTTGTTGTACATGTAACAATTCACATGTATTTATAAATAGTATACAAAAAATATTTAATTATTTATAGGTTTATACGTATAACAATTTATACGCATTTATACATTTCATGTTATTACATTTTTTTTTTAAAAAAAATTGTCATGTCAATATTTATATTTGGAAAACTTAAAAGCATCAACAAAATAGCAATCATGTAAGACATGGAGTTCGTGTAAAGTTTTATTTAGCAGTCGGGGGGTTGTTGGCAATAAAAAGTTGAGATGGTTCGGTGGATGGCATCAAGATTAGCAAGTAAATTACTTTGTGTTGAAATTTTGGTTCAAAATATGCAATCCCACCATGATTTTTATTGCTATTTAAGCAGACCCACATGCTTACCAATGTGGTACAAACTTATAATTTACTGCATATTAACATTAATTAACGAAAGTGATTGTGCATCACCTTACATAGTAATGGTAATTTTTTAAAAAAATTTAATTTAATTTTTTTATTAAATTTTATGATTTTTTTTTATATATATAATTGTGCACTATCTCATAAAACACTATTTATTTCAATAATGCTTTGTTATTTTTTTTTTTCAATTTAATCATTCAATAAGGTTACCCGAGTCTCATGACCTGGATCACGAGTTTGATTAGTTAACTTGATTTACTTGGGTTTCTCTCTTCCCTTTTTTTAGTTGATATTTTTTAAAAAGAAATCATCATTGAACATTTTATTGACTGGAAATTAGACTTCATGATTTGTTTTGATTTACTTTCTATGAGGTTATCTCAATCTTATAACCCGAAACACGAGTATGGCGTGTTAACCCAAGTTGACTCATGTTTTTTTTTGTTGATTTTTTTCTTTCAATTTCTTTCTTTAACATTGGTTTGATTGAGAATTGTGTTTTTAATGTGTTTTTCAATTTTTTTTTCTCTAACATTGAGTTAATTTTCAATTGGGAATTAGTCTTGTTTTTCAATTATTATTTTTTTAGATTTTTAATTTCTTTCTTCATGTTTGTCTTTCTCATTCGCTTTTTATGATATTATCTTGATCTCATGATCAATGTCATGAGTTTGACAGGTTAACCCAAGTTGACTCTGGTCATTTTTTTATGTCTTTTTTATATCATTTTTTTTATTAATTTTTTTATTTCATCATTCAACATTGAGTTTATTGAGAATTAGACTTCAAAATTTATTTCGATTTGATTTATGTAGGTTTATCTTGGTCTTATTATTAGGGTTCCAGATTTGACAGGTTAAACTTGAGTCAATTCAATATTTTATCATTCTAATATTAAAAAAAATGTGTCGACCAGAATTTTTTTTAAGTCAAACTATGTTTTTTTATTGTTCGCACGAGTTGTTTTTGGATCCGTCAAGTGAATCGAGTCAACTCCCACTTGGTATAATTTTTTTCTACTAGATAAAACAATAGCAACACTTAAATTTTTTTTTTTTCATTTAAAAATTTATAATATAATCCGCAACATAGCACATACCAATAATCTAGCAACACTTCTAATTCACATGATGACCAACCACTTCAAGCTCACCAACCACATCATATATTAAATTCATCTTATTTCTAGGAGCTAAGATTCAAAGTTCAAAATGATAATTGCATCTTTATTTTTTAGTTTATGCTTTTCCAATTCAACCTTGGACTCAACTAAACTGCATAATAGCATGAAGTGTGAACAGACACAGAATCTTTAATGTGGTAAGCAGGTTTCCACATTAAATAAAAAACCATAGTTTAAGCTTTCCTTTCAACCTCGGAGACAACTAAACTGCAGAAGAACATGAAGTGTGAGCTGACACAAATAATCTCTAATTTGGTAAGCAGGTCGTAGTTGTAAATAGTTATAAATAGTGTGAGCTCACGTTGTTAATCATTCTTCTAGTCCAGTCACGTCAACATAGCAAAAATAAAAATCAACAAAAGCCTCCACCTTGGAGCATCCCTCCTCCATGTCAGTTTCATGTCGTACCACTTGTGAGAATAAAAGGTAAAAATGTAAATGAAGCAAAGGATGCTTGTAGGAACAACCTAAAGTCATTAAATATACTGAAAAACCAGCCTTGTTAAAAAGTTTTTTTTTTTTTGTATTTAAACAGCCTTGCATGCTATTTTTTAGTAGAGAAGTTTATGAATTATTGATCCTTCAGAATATATTAAAATTTTCTTTATAATTTTTAAAGTTTAGGATGGTAAAATTAGGGTTCGAAAATCCTATCTCTATTTTTTCTGCTATAAGTTGTGTCAATATTGAGGCTATTACCAACTTAGATTTCCTCAACTTGCCCTCTTTGGTGTTCATATAAATGCTCTCTTTGTGGAACAAGGAGCTGCCATGGACACAAGAATCTCCGAGTTCCACACTCCTCCGGCCAGCATGACAGTATTCGACATTGTTAGGCACATCTGCTTTCATTATACTCCATGACAAGCAAATTCTTC
>Ga0307515_10009005_pt1 | contig 19387 bp, 16 predicted proteins | sample 17_EM_MG_FD_194513 | JGI IMG/M metagenome (GOLD analysis project Ga0307515, IMG submission 194513) | Populus trichocarpa ectomycorrhiza microbial communities from riparian zone in the Pacific Northwest, United States - 17_EM | ecosystem: Host-associated > Plants > Roots > Unclassified | place...
ATGAGTTGCAATTCAGATGGTGGCTGTAATTCCATCGCTTCCCAGGTTGGGGATGATGGTATGTCACCAGTCTCTATTACTAGGACAAATGATATGCGGACTACAGCCAAAGAGAGGCGCAGTGCTCAGTCCATTAAAAGAAAAGAATTAAAGGCTGAAAAAAAGAGAATGCTGTGACAAGAAAAGAAAGAGGGAGAGGTAGCTGCGGTGACTGTGGAAGTTTTACAGCAGCTGGGTCTACCATACAATACACAGATCTCAATCCTGTACAAGTCTCGCGATGCAGAACATGAGCAGAGTATGCTTGGAAAGCTCCTCTATGCTGATGACCCTATCTTCAAGGACTACTATACCATTGACAGGCCAGGTATAGTTTATGTATGGGATAAAAAAGCGAAAAAGGTGGTTTTTGCAGTGCACGGCAGTACTGCAGATGAACTATCTGAGCAGGAACATGTCAGTTTCTGCAGTCTGTTTATGCATCTACACAACGACTCCAAGCTTCATGCAGCTATTACCAACAATGGAGCACTGGTATATGGAAAAATGTGGGGTTTGGGATGGCAACCTGGGTTTGACAAAGGGTATGACTATGGAGAATATGCAAAAAGTGTGGGGGTTTCAGAGGACCAGTGGAAAGCACTACGCAACAAAGATGAAGCGATGCATACATTCTATGGGCAGAGATATGCTTCACTTGCTCCTGCTTTTTGGCATGCACAGAAGCTCTTCAATGTGGAAAACAAGACACCTTTCTTCGGTCATGACTATTTGGAAGATTCAGAAAAAGATGAGTGGGCTTTTGCATCAAATTTGACATTTACAAAGAGTGACAACAAAGGATGTATGTTAATTGCTTTCCTCAACCAAGTTCCATGTACTAATCTATAATTATATATTGATAGGGAACTTCCACAACAAAGCTCATCATGATAATGATGGTAGCCTTACCATGTTTGGAACCTGGGCTCTGGTTGACAAGCAAGGAAACTGGATTTCTGAGCCATATAACTCTCAGGAAATACCAATGACTGGAGGATGTTTCTATATCTTACCTTATAAGATAAAGATTGATTTTGCAGCTCAGCCGTACGCTATCTGGGAGTTGATTTGGCGTGGAAACGAAGATGGACATGCAACAGTAGATGGAAAAATGGCTGGAAATTTGGATTGGTTTGGTACCTCAGCTCAGACTAGTAAAAAACTACTAGAACGGCTGAGATTGGATATAAAACATGGGTTTAAAGCTATTAAATCTAGCTTTAGATAGTACATATATGTAGAGCCTTTTACAAGTATAATATTGAGACAGAAGCGGAAAATAATTCAAAGAAATTGAAAACCAATTAAAAATTATCAACAGCATTCATCAGGAAAATGGATTTTAGTCACTGGAAGCCTTCTAGAGTGTCTGAGAGGATATGGAGTGTAAACTTAGAAGCATCAATTTCAGAAGAGTATCACACCCTGGGAGGGCATTCCGGCCGACCTTTGGAATAACTGGGATCACTAATGACTGGTACAAGAGTACCATGCGAGTGATTGTGATGAGTTTGAGAACACATCAGTGCGCCGGAGAGAACTTTGGGTGCACTTGGGAGCACCTGGGAGCGCCAACAACAAATCTGGGAGCACCTCGAATCACAGTTGAGTAGTTTGGGGAAAACATCATCTTTGGGAACGCCGCTGGTGCGCCTGGAAATCATAGGTACTATTCATCGTTCAACGATTTTTAAAGGTTATGTATTCAGTTTGAATTCTCGTCTATGTATCTATATAGCAACCCATCTACACACGGTATATCTGGATTGCCTGCAGGCGGTGCTTGAGAGCAATCCGAGGTGCACCTGAAAATGACGATCGACTGAACTGAGAGATACACTCTGAGGCCGTGATCGGGCGAGATCGGAGATGCGCTTGGAGGCAGTAATCGAGCAAGTTTGGAGTTACACTTGGACGCCGCGATGGTGCGAACTTGGATGCCGTAATCAGGTGAGTGTGGAGATGCACTTGGAGGCCGCGATGGTATGAACTTGGAGGCTATAAGCGAGCGAGTTTGGAGTGTCACATGGAGGGTGCGATCAAGTAAGTTTAGAGATAAACTTGGAGGCCATGATCGAACAAGTGTGGAGATGCACTTGGAGGCCTCGATTGTGTGAACTTGGAGACGGTAATCATGCGAGTTTGGAGATATACTTGAAGGGTGTAATTGAGTAAGTTTGGAGATACACTTGGAGGCCGTGATACTAGAGTGAACTTAGAGATGTACTCCGAGATCATGAGCAAGCAAGTTTGGATATGTACTTGGAGGCTATGCTCAAGCGAGTTTGGAGATACACTTGGAGGCTATGAATGAGCAAGATTGGACCAGTACTTGGAGGCAGTCGATGGACGGTGCGCCGGGTGCTGAAACTCTATTCATCAGTTACTAGTTAACATGCAACTGTGGGAATGTGACAAGGTGTCCTTACCATTAAGCTCTCATGCAGTGCTGGCTGATGGCAGTCGATCGTATAGGGAGGTACACTGGAAGCTGAAGCTACATTCAGGGGTCAACTTGTAATCATGAGAATGAAGGGAAGACAAACAATCTTGTGTGGATGCTGTATTCGATGTATGCTGTACTCGGTATCAACTTATGATCATGGCACGGAGAGATAGAGAGGAATGACTTAACTTTCTGTTCTGTGATTATAGTAGAGTTGTGGACGAGAAAAAGAGAGATGGGGATGAAGATGAGAATAATATGGAGAATACGAGTGGATATGAGAAATCAGGGCTACGACATGCCTGATCGGGTTTGGAAGACCTAGTATCAGTGAAATTACACGCCGGATCAGGATTCGTACCTGCCGTATCTGGGTTGGTAAATTGGCTTGCACACGAAACTCTCTCAAGTTCCAGTTTCTCATAATGATTTGTCGCAACTCCAGTCATCTCTCTCTTTCTCGTCCTCAACTCTACCATTAATAGCACGAAGTTAAGTCATTCCTCTCTATCTCTCCATGCTATGATCAATAGTTAACACCTAGTACAATATACACCGAGTACAGCATACACCGAGTACAGCATACACCGAGTACAGCATACACCGAGTACAGCATACACCGAGTACAGCATACACCGAGTACAGCATACACCGAGTACAGCATACACCGAGTACAGCACACACTGAGTACAGCATACACCGAGTACAGTATACACCGAGTACTGCATACACCAGGTACTGTATCATCCCAACACAGTCTGGCTCCCGCTCCCAGCCAGTCTCTCATCTCTCAGCAGACCATGTTGTACTCAATTCTCCACATTCCCACAATTACTAGTTAACCAATGAATAGAGTCCCCGCTCCCATGGCGCCACCCTCCCGAACAACCGCCCCCAAGTACTGCTTCAATTTCGTTCGATCATAGCCTCCAAGTCTATCTCCAAACTCGCTCCATCACGGTCTCAGAGTGCATCTGGAAGTTCACTCAATCACGGCCTCCAGGTGTATCTCCAAACTTGCACAAATATGGCCTTCAAGTTCGCTTGATAATGACTCTCCAGTGTATATACAAACTCGCTCGATCAAGACCTCAGTGTGCATCTCCAAACTCGCATGATTACGGCATCCAAGTGGATCTCCAAATTTGCTCTATTGCAGCCTCCAAGTGTATCTCTCAAAACTCGCTCGATTACGGGCTCCAACTTTGCTCCATCATGGCCTCGGAGTGCATCTCCAAATTCGCACGATTATGGCCTCCAAGTGCATCTCCAAATTTGCTCTATCACAGCCTCCAAGTGCATCTCCAGACTTGCTCAATTACAGCCTCTAAGTGCATCTTCAAATTCGCTTCATCACAGCCTCCAAGTGTATCTCCAAACTCGCTCGATTACAGCCTCCAAGTGCATGTCCAAACCTGCTCGATCACGGCCTCAGAGTGCATCTCTAAGTTCACTCCATCACGGTGTGGTGAAACGCTCGAGCTAAAAGGCAGACAGCCCATGATCAACAGTCTGCCACACCTCATATGGCATCCAAAGGGAATTTGTGTGAAAGAGCAGTTCTGCCTCAAGAAGCGTAGGAAGAGCGTGAGTGGATATGAAGGGATCCCCGGTTATGATGAACTACACAAATTGCATGGATCTATGAATGCTTGGCAAGAGTACATGAGACGAAGAGCTGGGAAAGATAGAGTGTGTATTTTGTATATCGAGATGATATCTATCCACCCAGGGGTCTTCCAAATCATATATACTTCCTGTGGCTGAGTCCATCTCCGTTATCTCTGTATCTCTGTATGTATATATATACAGAGACTTAGAAAATACATGCCATATTATGATGTAGCAAATCTTGTAACTGTAACAAAGATGAATATGATAGATGAAATGCCTTGTAGTTGTAGAACACTAAGAACCACTGGTGTGAGAATATGGCATCAAGTCTCCTGCAGAGATTGGGCCGAGGTCTCAGCGACTCTTGAAGTCTCCTGCGGACCTGTGCCAAGGTCTTGGCTACTCTCGAAGTCTCCCACAGACCTGCGCCGAGGTCTCAGGAGCTCCAATATTTGACTTTTCTAATAGTCAAATCTTGTAGCATCCTGAATGCACCTCCATAACTGCAGGTGCTTTCAGGAGCACCTGAGAATGCTCTTGCAGAGTCTGAGAGCACTTTGCAAAGCTCCAGGGGAGGCTGGGAGCATCTGGAAGTACTTAGAAGCACTGGTGAGAGCTATCAGAGTGTCTGGGAGGTTTGCATAGTATGACTTCCAGACCGATTTGCATTTTGCTGATGTTGATACAGTGGGTGATTTATCAGCCGGGTAAGAATAAAGCTTTACAAATGCGGGGTTTCTCCATAACTTGATCATAGCTTGCATTCACCTACGATTCTGCACTGACACTTCGAATAACAACACACTCAACAATGTAAATCTCGACATTACACTGGCTACACAGATCTGCTTGCTATCATTCACATGATACAATGTATGCCTGGGATGAGCACAAAGAAGAAATCTATCAGCGCTATATAATTGAGAAGCGTAGTCTTCAAGAGGTTATGGAAATACTGCGTAATGAAGCAAACTTTTCCCCAAGGTAAGTTTATATCCAATTGTCATTTTATGCGAATATGCATTAACCTCTTCTATGGTAGTAAACGGGCATATAAGAAAAAATTCAACGAATGGCAATTTCCTAAGAAACAAAGTCCACTTTGGGAAGATCAGAAACTTGTTTCAATTATCTGGACAATGTGGAAAACCAATATGACTCCAAGTGACATGATATATGGATTGACCTTTCATGGATATATTATAACAATTCGTCAATTGAAAGAGGTTCGCTTGCATCCTACTGTACGACTATTGACCCGGTGATCAAACACCGATGACCCCAACGAGAATCAGATGAAACTCAGAGCCGCAATTGAATGTTTGATGTCATCTGGACAAGGATTACATTGGGGACGAACATATCTGGAAGCAGCCCTGCGACGGGATGGACTTTTCGTATCACCGTGAGTATAGCCAATATCTTGATGCATTAGCATAACAAAGCCAATATAATACTAATAGCTATGGTTATTGTCAAACGTGACCTTAGGTTGCATTTACAAATGAACGATCCTGATGGTAATGAATTACGGCGTCGATCAACATTACACAAATGTGGACAGTTCATCGTCAAGGGACCAAATCATGTGTGCTCTATAGATGGACATGACAAACTTTCACGTTTTGGATTTGAAATATATGGATGCATTGATGCATATTCACGGTACATTATTTGGTGTTACGTGGGACATTCTAATCGGACTCAGATATCTGGTAGTAAACAATATCTGGAGACGGTCTGTACCATGGGAATATTTCCAAAGCTCATTCACTCAGATATGGGCAGAGAGTTAGTTTTGTTGTGTGCTTCACATCTATCTTTGCGACGGACAGATAAGCCTGATCTTCCTTTCCATACAGCATATAGCTTTGGCACATCTACCAAAAATCAACGAATTGAGGCTTGGTGGAATTTACTTGCCAATGGGCAAACAGATACTTGGCGCACGCTCTTTGGTGGTTTAGAAGATCGTGGGTTGTTTGATGGAGGCAATATTGATAAACTTTGCCTGCAGCATATATATATGACAATGCTCCAAACTCATATTCATTCATTTGTCCAGACTTACAATACCCATAGGATTCGAAGGCAGAAGCAACGCGAGCATTTCCTTCCCACCAGTATTCCAGTCAATATGTATCAGCATCCTAAACCTGGAGCACATGATTATGGTAGTCCACCAAATCCTGAAACTATCGCTGCACTAGAACATAGCCAACACCTAGATAAATATGACGTGGAGGAGTATATAGGTTCAACAACACGGAAAATTTTACACGATCTTCTTATTGCAAAAGGTTTACCCATCACGTATTCCTGGCAGGATGACCATGTTTATGCATATGGTGAGCTGCGTGTGGCAGTATGGAACTTCATCAATGCTGGGGGGAAAATTGAAAATTTACTACCTCCACGGAAACCTGAGGGATGGATTGCCCAACATGAAGCGAACATAGATGCTGCACGAGGTGAAAACCTGGAAGTGATGGATCTTGGCCTCACCGATGATGAGGAGTTAGAAGAATTCAATGAATCTGTAATTGATGACGATGACGAGTATGAAGTCCATGAGCTGGATAACAGTGAAAACGAAGATGATGGAATTGTATTAGATATTATGGGCTGAGAATATGCGATAAGGAGAAAGGATTTATAGGTATATTTTCACTTTCATGTGTACCAGTCCTGCCTTCATCATCCAGAGTATTATGGGTACCACAGTGAATACTGGATACACTATCAATCTTCGTATCCACATCTGAATGATTCTTTCCCCCACCAAGCACCTGTTGTTCCTTTCTTGTTGGCCGCATTGTCGCTATATCATTATCCAGTACTGACATATCGCTTGCAGTTCGCTTATGTTTTTCAGAGTTGGTTTCGTATTTCTCAGGTTTGATTAGTGGAAATGTTTCGCGTTGTAACGATTTTGATTGAGATTTCTGGAATTTGAAATATGTTAATGATTGTAGTAATGTATTGTGATCTGCACATGGGTATATTACCTCTCGGACAATTTTCTCTTTCTTGATATGAACTGGGGAAAGACGTGACTGATGGCTGCTAACTCCAAGGCTGTTCATATTTTCAATGTCGTTTTCCGAGTCATTATCCATGATCAGAGCCGTTGTGTCAAGAACTGGAATGATCAGAATGAATCGTCTTATAACTGCAGCTTTATTACGCTTCTTTGTTGGATCACCCATAACATATGTCATCGGCAGTGCCATCTTCATAAGAAGTTCCCTTAATGTTCCCCCACCATCTAGTCTCTTAATCTGTAGATCTTTATCCCGGTCGGTGATGATCTCTCCACCATCATTTCCACCGCGCTCCATATTTCCATCAAAAATTACCCTTTCAGGTAATGAACGGTCAATCCATGATGGATGTTCAAACACTTGAGTTGTCAACCTTTGTTGGTAATCCGGTATATCAAAATCGAGTTCCGGTAAGTCCCACCTAATACACATTGGTAACCACTTTTGTGTTTTTCCTTGCTCTTTGGTAAAGAGAATCAGCTGACAACCCGTTAATGATGCGGAGAAGCCTGGGTGTAATGCAGCTTTTCCAAACAACATTGTACGTGATGATCCACCTCTTCCGAGAATTGCCTCTTCTTGGATAGTCTTCACTTCTTTACGCGCTGCTGATCCTTTGCCTTTGGAAGTTTTTTTGTGATCCTCTCGTGCTTCCTGCAATGTACTACCAAGTACATCACTTGCAATAAGTGCATGTGTTGAATGCTGTGATTGTACTTTCAATGGACTTGGTGTTGGTGACTTCGTATCGCATAAGTCGATTACTTCAGGTTGAAGTTCTGTGCCTTCAGAAAGATGGTGGGTACTCATTGGGTGATTGCATTCTGCACATCGGCCGTTCTCCTTGGGAAAAAACTCATCGCAACGACTACACCCTTGAACAATACAAAATCCCAAAGGCATATTGAATGGATACGAAGGCGGAAAAAATGCAAAACCGATGATAGGAGTACATTATTAGAAACATAAGTAGGGTTGTTGACGGAGGTACCAATACTGTTGTAGGAGCAATGGCAAATATTCTTCTTTTGTGATGAAAATGTGGTCTTTATATATTTACTCACTGAATCATACAATCCCAAATCTGCAATGGTAAGCTATTTTCTAGTATTTCATAATAATACTAACGGATTACTGTTCCCGCCATTGTGCAGACTCAACAGTTTCAGTCGTTAGATCAACTCTGATTTAGCTTGCATGTACTACTGGTAGTATGGCTAGTATTGTATACAAATTTTTATCTTAGGTAGATGTGTACGGGTTTCCCAACCTCTAGTATTTTTATTTCAAGACATTATCAGTAACTAGCTCTAGGCTATTGTTTGTTAGACCACTTGTACTAGTTTACAACTCCGGGTATTGTGGCTTGCGCACAGATATCACCCCTGTCACCTGCTACCCAGAAACCAAAAGTGCCCGACATGTCCCTATAACCTGCCGTACACCAGTATTTAATGACGTATGACGACAGCGGATAAAAAGAAAGCGTCCAAGGATGTCTCGTTGCCCTGTCCAATATGGTGCTGCTGTACGGTTACACGACAGAACATAGCCCCGCATCACCGAGTTCGGAACACAGCCTTCGACCATCTCCACCGTTGCTCAAGTCTTTTAACGTACTCAAAACCAACACTTCAAACCTCGCACCAGATAGCAGAGACCCAACATGCCAGTCCCTTTCGGCTTCTCAGTCGGCGACTTCTTAGCGGTTACGGAGCTCACCTGGAAAGTGGTGCATGCACTCAGGGAAAATGAGGGGGCCGTACACGAGGTTCAAGCAATTCTCGAGACCCTGATGTCCTTCCAGCGAGCCATCTTTACTTGCCAAACTCTTGCTCTGGAATGGTCGCAGTTATCCGATGGAGAAATTACACTACCAGAACGATCTGTAGTTAATGGCGTTAACCACCAACTGAAGCTTTGCCGTGAGAAGTTAGATGCGCTTGCCAAGAGGATCGAACAGTACACCCGATCGTTTATGAAACAGGTCGGCACGCGGACGACGAAAGAGCAGCTATTCAAGTTGAAGTGGATGTTCAAGAGGGATGAGGTGGAAAGTCTCCAGAGAGACCTGACCACGCATATTCAGGGGCTAGAGACTTTCATTACGACTTTAGGGATGTGAGTACTTTGTTCTTTCTCTTTCGGAAGCACTAGGTATTGTCTAGCTGGGGTATCTCGAAATCGATCATGGTGCTGAATACCCGAATTTCGCAAACGGAGACTTACATGTTGTAGACAAGTTATGATGCGTTCGGTAAAGAAATTCGAGTCCTGCTCGGCTGCAGTGATGTCCACCGAGAAGAAAGTTAGTGAGATCCACGGAACGTTACATACTTTGCAATCAGCGATGCCGAGGTTATTGGGATATGCATGGGAAGGGGGGTTTGGGGCGCACGATAAGCCTATAATTCTCATGGATGCATTAGGAAGGACTGTGCCAATCCCATTCCTATTCTGCACTTCGCCAACGGTCCGTCTTGAGATCCCAATTTTCGCCATTGATGATGACACCGTACTAACTTGCATGCGGCGAACAGATCTTTCACGATCTGCTTGAGTTGATGTTCCGGGGCCTTCCTGGCTATGATAGAATAATGCGAGAAAAGTACAACTTGGTACATCAAGATACTAGCGCCCTAGTCCAATCCACAAAGTGGTGTCATACTATGTCTCCTGGCTCCATCATACTCATGAATATCGTGGTTCGGATTACCGCATCACCCTCGGAATTTGATCGTAGGTGCTTAAAAGTCATTTGTCCACGTTGCAATGAAGAATTGCCACGATCTAATGCGTCCCTTAGATGGTCAGTTGCCCCTTTCGCGCGATGCCCAGTCCAATAGGATGCTGACGCTTACCTGTCGGAGAACAGCCGCCGCTGCTATCGAGATTTTGGGTTTTCCGAATCCGAACGCGTTGTGGAGCTGGCACCTCAGCCTGTCCGACCCCCGGCTGGAATTCGGAACATTATCAGCGCAGACGGTAAGACTGCTAGCAGATCGGATATGACGACATTTCGCAGAGAAGCCGACCGAGCGGCCGAACTAGCTCAATTTCAACGAGTTCATTTTATTCGAGAACTGTTGCAGCCATCTTGGGACAGCTCGCGCCATGGGTTTAATAAATGCTCCCGTAGTGGTATTACGCCCAGTAGTGTGCATCTCGCAGTGGGAAGTGGCTCGCTGTCAGAAATGGAACGTGTGCTTGAGGAGCATGTTGATCTTGAGGCTCGAGATTGCGTGGTCCCGGGTGACGGATGGACCCCGTTGCAGCTTGCAGTGTCTCACGGAGAGTACAGTATGGTCGATTTATTAATCCGTGCAGGCGCAAATGTCAATGCTCCTGCTCCCTATGGTAGCTATACTGCCATCCAGGCCGCGGCGAGATCCGGAAACTTAGCAATCGTAGAGCGACTGCTCCAAGCTGGGGCACATATCAATGCTCCTGCTCCCGAAGAGCGCTCTACCGCCATCCAGGCTGCCGCGAGATCAGGTAACTTAGCAGTCGTAGAGCGATTGCTCCAAGCTGGAGCAGATGTCAATGCTTCTGGTTCACAACCGTGGCATACCGCCATCCAGGCCGCTGTACTTTCAGGAAATTTAGCAATCATAGAGCGACTGATACAAGCAGGGGCAGATGTAAATGCTCCTAAACCCGGTAGCAACTACACCGCCCTCCGAACCGCCGCAAGCTTAGGAAACGTAGCTATCGTGGAGCGACTGCTCCAAGCTGGAGCAGACGTGGATGGTCCTGCTCCCGGAAAGGTCAGTACCGCCCTCCAGACCGGCGCGGCGTTGGGGGGCTTGGCTATCGTAGAGCGACTACTCCAAGCTGGGGCAGATGTGAATTCTCCCGCAGCCGGAAGGGGCTATACCGCCCTCCAGGCAGTTGTGAAGTCGGACAACATAGCAATAGTAGAGCGACTTCTTCAAGCTGGGGCAGATGTCAATGCACCTGCTGCTCCCATAGAAGGCCATACTGCCATCCAGGCAGCCGCAGCATTTGGAAACTTAGCAACTATAGAACGATTGCTTCAAGCTGGGGCAAATTTCAATGCCCCAGCTACCATCCGGGGCAGTACTGCCATCCAGGCAGCCGTGAGATCAGGGAACTTAACAATTGTAGAACGACTTCTCGAAGCTGGGGCCGATGTCAATGCTCCTGCTGCCAATTGTGAAGGCTATGCTGCCACTGCCATCCAGAATGCTGCATATTCCGGAAATGTAGCTATCACAGAGCGACTTCTCCAAGCTGGCGCAAATGTCAACGATCGTGGCAGCTGCAATATATCGCCCCTCGAAATAGCCAAAAAGCGAGGAAACGTAAAGATGATAAATTTGCTTGTCAGGTTTGGTGCTGGACCGACCGCCGGTTCCGACTAGGACGATACCGACGCCGGCGACGACAACGTGGAGTACTTTCCTTCTGCATAAGGACGTTTATTTCACCTTGGCTTCATTTGGTTAATTGTACTGATTTCTGGGCCACCGACTCTTCTTACAATGTCGCACTTTCGCCATTTCACAATCCGTTGTTTTCTTCGTCCAGGTTCCAATGTTGTCCGACGCACAGAGCCGCTTGCAATACTCGCCGAAATTTTATCTTTACTGGAAAGATTAGTATATAGTAGACCGTTAGCGGAAATGGTTAGATAAAATTCGGAGCTAATCTAGTGGAGGTCGGCCGGGGTATAGGCGGAGGTTGGACTGGGCATTTGCTTTGCCGGCGGAAAGCATATATATAAACTCTCTCTTTATCCACTCCAAGGACCACTATCTCTAATATTATCTCCACTCATCACATTATCTGCGTGTTGCTGGGCTCAAGCGGTGCACGTCAAGCGTTGCTTTAACTCTTTGTTATAGTTGGGTGTGGGTTGGCCTTATCATGTATTTTGTTTGTTTGCAATCATATGGTATTCGGGCTCTTGCGGCCATGACATATCTTCCGTCCGATAGACGAATCGTGCCCGTTCGTAAACTTAAGAGTCCCATTAGCGAATTGGCACTAGTTTACGGGATTAAAGACATTTTCGCAAATGTTTCTGTTAGTTTCCGAGTTTAAGCCAATATTCGGGAAAACCATGCTCTCGTATACCAGACTTTCCAAGTTCACTTCGTGTTGAAATGAGCATGTAAAAAAGTTTGGGCACGAGAGCATGAAAACCGTGTTACTGAGCGTCGAAATTTAAAGCTTAAAAAAATTAATCTACATGGTAATACCCTACTCCTCACTGTGGTGAGGTTACGGTACTATACTTATATTATGACTGACTGCTGTCGACTGTGCGTACATTCTACTGCTATCATGTCTACCGTCTATCTCTAAGCTTTATTGGAGCTAAGTGTTAAACCAGTCAAGAAACAAACAGATGTAGCCATGCAATGGTGAGGTCAAATTTTATTTGACAGCATATCATTTCAGCATGTGCGGTGAGATTCTTTGTGTTCAAAACTGTATGGAATTATAGAAGTTCGTTAGTTTGTCAATTGGTTCCAATTCGCGAAATAGTCAAAAAAATCGCAAACTGGAGGGTTCAACCATGGGACGGAACACATACATTTTTTCCCCCTTTACTTACCACTTCTCGAAACCAACAAAGGAAATAAGTAAAGTCGCGGACCCCCTCCACTACCTTTCTCCCCCCCTTATCATGAATAGGCATCTGCCTATTTTTATCCAATGTTTTATTCTAAAGTTAGATAGTACATGATGAAAATGTAACGCAAGATCTATACTACGGAGGCGATTAGTGACCACCGAAGTTCCGAGTTGGCAATCTCTCGAGCTAAAGTTAACAATATCTCAAGCCATGGTAACTTTAGTTAACTACTCAAGCCATTAACCATACAGCTGCCACTGTATGTTCCCTATCATACATGTAAAGTGTGAATCACAAGTTTGAAATTTTGACATGTTTTAGAACATGTCAATGACATATTCTCCTCTTATCCCGCAAAATACAATTGGGAAACATGTGAATGACCTGATAGGTAAATATGTGAATCACCATATGCCATTGAATCGTATAGAAACGTGTCAAAGACAAGTTCCGATGCATATATATATCCGCAGCCGTAGCTATATAGCTATAGCTGATCATGATGACAGGCCGGCGCCCCGGGCCAATAATCCCAGTATCAAGTGCAATTATAATTAGAGGTGCTAGCTAGATCTATATATATAGATATACTATCCAAGAAAACAGGAATGCTTGTCGGCAAAGTATTCGTGCCCGTCTGAAACAATTACTGCTTCCAGTCCATCTATTAGTTGATATTAATAAAGTATTTATACCCTTGCGACTTAGATGCAGCTGACCTATTCTTCACAATCTTGTACATATGGAGTGTAGCAGTGCAATGAGGACGCTCGACGGGAATCTCCTTGGTGTAGGCTGAGAGGTATTTGGCGGATCCGGATATCGATTGCTGTTTGGCGATGGTGCTAAAAGCAGCAAAGAATTCGACTCTCCCAAACCGCGACTCCATAGTAGAAGTGGACATTCCATCTTGATATCTAATTACCCTTTTCAACTGGAAGCGTATGTGTGTTGAGCCTCTGGCTCAGGGTTGCTCATACCAGCTACTGTGAATGTTGGCCTGGTAGAGGCCCTGCTCGAGTTCCGGGTCAGTAAGCACTTCTTCCATATCTCTGTTCTGAACTTCTGGCTATCCGCTGCATGCGCAGCATCACCGGTGCGTTCGGTGTTGGCGGTAAGCAATTAAAGGCTACTGCTCAAGAGCCCTTCTGTTCCCAGGTACTCCTGGAGCTATGAGATCTATCGTGTTGTCATTATTTGAAGCCCAGACTTAGACGTGCGATGGTGTAGAGTGGCAGTATGTCTGTTCGATGCACAGATACGTGTCTTCATGAGTTTGGTGGCGGCCTTTTTGTTGTTGAGTTAGGCCAGCAACGCTCTCCAACCAAGGTTTGCCACAGTTCATCTTCCTCAGCTGGTGTTAGGAGTAGTCTGAAGATCTGAGGCAAATTTGACACAGTTGGTTTGGGCGCTAAGTAGGAGTGCCAATGACAGATTCGTAGAGGCTGTCAAGCGAAACCTTACCATGGGGGTCATAGTGCTGCACATCCGCTCTAGCATCCATTGCGCATGACCCTGTTGGCACGGGATTTGGCCCGATGGCTTGCGGCCCCCATGCCGAGGAGGAGGTCTAGCCCCGGGAGTGATGCCCGGCATCGGTCTCCGGATTTGATACTCGGCTTCGCCGAGTATGGTCTCTCCTTTCCCATATATATGCCTGTCTTTCTCTCTCTCTTTGCCCTTTAGACAATCACTTTTGTATGATAGTCAATTCAATATCTCTATTCGTACTCGATTAATCTCAACAGACCCTACATTATGCCTAGCCAATAGATATCGTCTGCAACATGAACAAGTGCATGGATGACTGCATGACATGCGGAGACTCATCAGAATTGCAAGCGGTAGTACAGCGCCTCATTCAGTGGCAAACTGGTCGAGAAGAGCTCGAATGCGCCCAAGATGCAAAGGGGTAATTGTGTAATCGGTGGCGAGTGTGACAGCCTCGGCGAAGAGAAGCCAGTGCTTATAACACAGATCAGGGAGGCGACCGCGTAGAATGATAGGCGAAACAATCTTGCCCCACGTCTTCCACGCATTTCACTTTGCGAAACTCAAACACACCTGTGATTGCATCGCCAAATGATGTTGGCAGTTTCATCTTCGCCAGATCAATGTCGATTTCATGCCATACTTCAGAAGCAATGCAATATGGTTCCCCGGATTTCTTGAACCTGGTTTGTGATTTCATTGTCTGGGGATTCCCGAATTTGCTCTCCCATGGGACGAAATTGCCTCTCCAATGGTCACACCTGACCTTTGCAACATTCAAATAAAACAAGTGCATGGAGTCAATGCCAAATGACCAAGGCCATAAGATTGACTTGAGTTCCCAAAACGATGTATACGATTTGATGCCGGTTCGTTTGGCGGTTGCTTGATCACCGCCAATGACAAAGGCCACATCATAGCGGGAACCATAGTGTGAGCGTGGAGGCAAAGTAGATGGCATGTATGTCTTCCACTTGGTACCTGCAGGTGGATATCCATCTTTCGGTGGTTGCAGAGGACAGTAGATGTGACCGTTGTAGACACCTCGCGTATGACAATAGTTGCAGTAATGGGTTGCAGCATGTCTAGAGAGGCCTATGAGTACACCCCTGGTCGGCATATCGGTAGTGACCGCGGTAAAGTACGAGTGGAGAGTGAAAGCGTTTCCATTAGATCCCGAAGCATCAGAAGATGCGTCCATTACGCCTGGGATTCACTACTCCAGGAGTTGAATTCCTCAATCATAGGTGCAAGAAATGAGTCAAGGTCCTTGGGTTTCTCAGGTCCAGGTACCACACTAAGACATATCACATTATCTTCAATAAATCATATCTCTGGTGCGAGGTTGAAGGTTGTGAGAACATGCGGCCATACTGTATGTGACTTTCCTTGCCGGAAGAGTTGAACACCATCTGAGGAGAAAGCATGGGCAAGGTCCATGTCGTTGACAAGCATGTTGTTGGTCTGCAATTGATTGGCAATTTGACCATCCCAGAAGTCACGGATGATCCCGTCTGTCCTCGTATTTGCAAGTGATTTTCAATAAGACTTGAATTCTGTCACTCTCTTCTTGTTGCCATATTGAATGCGAAGTCTGTCAATCAGAGAAATATAATCAAACATGCAGTAGAGTCGTCATTGTGGATCTCAACGCCGATGATTGCATACCGGATAGTTTTTATGATCCTTATGCTTTCCTGAAATGTATGCGCATCCATTGGCACTGACATCATATCGGATATTTGTGACACCTGTAATCGATATCGTCAGTTGGGAACCTGCAAAAAAACAAGAACTAAAGGTGCCAAGCCTGTGATCCGTGCAAGGAGTGCCTCCGCAGTTCTACAGTCCGGTGAGGAACCACCTTCAGTGAAACATGAAATGATATCGACGTAATTCCTGGGACACATTCTTCCTGATTTTGATATAGTAAAGCGCGATTGAAAGGAGTTCCTCGACAGTGAAATGTGCCAACAGCCCATATCCGAATGCATTATAGACCTGTTGGAACTCTGCCTGATCGTCGAGGTTGAACTGCTCTGGGTACTCACGCTGCAGTTGCTGCGGTATGTGAGTTTGGGTACCCGTGCCTGAGACTTCCGGATTATCAATGAAGCCACAGTGGATATCGCTGGCGCTGATATACTCGTTCTCTAGTAAATCATCTATGTAATTCAAATCTGAATCCTGGACAATGTCGGAGTGAAACACAGAGCCATCCTCTTGGTAATCGAATCCCAGTCCGTTGACTATATGCATATTATCGAGCATGAATGGAGGCAGCTCAAGCTCCTCATCAGCGACAGTTGGCTGGCGTGGTATCTCCTGGTAACCCAGGTTCTGGAATGTGATATCATCATGGCTTCCGCGATTGATCATAACACGTTCCAATCTCGCGTGGGGGAGTGGCGCTGGACAGGCCGAGGGAGCGTGTGGCAACCGACAAGACCGCTTGACAGCTTGAGCTTCAGAATATCAGCGGCCACAGGTGGAGCTCGAGGAAGTCCTCAAGGAAGTGCTGGTCGTGGCCATTATAGAAGAGGTTCGCTCGCTTTTGGAAACCCGACAGGTAGCATCAGGGTGACGGCGATAGAAGCGCCAGCAGTTGGCCGGAATACAGGCAAGACCGTATCGGTTCCAGAGGAGGCTTGCGGAACGCTTGTGGTATCATAGGTAGGTACAGATGGCGATAATCTACGTTTCTTCTGTGAGTTCGACATGATTGATGTGTGAGAGATGTCGATATTTAGTGCCATGCATCTTTAGAAACATGTCTTGGCCAAAATGATGCCGCCAGATTTTCACATTGAGAGTGCTAGCACTCAATGACACATACTGTTGAACATTATAATTGTACTGTAGACGTATTATAGTCTATTTGAGCCCATACTCATCAAGATGTAGCTCGTTGTCTTGCATGCCATGTCCTATCGATACACACAATCCACACCAGATCTGCACCAACAGAAGGGTCCTACTCCTTCCGGTTGAGCAACACAGACTGAACTGGCATGCGGTGCAATACAACTGCATCAATGGAGTACGGATGCATTCGGCCCTCCCGACCATAACCAGCTTCCTTGAGGTACATTCGGATCTCCTGGAAGATAGCCAACACCCTGTGCCAGCACTTTGATACGCCAAGCAGCATGTAGACTTCCACACATTCCTTTGCCCTCGTGTCATTGAAGTTGTGAATTGCTCCGAATGAGATCATATTTGGGTTCCTCAAGTGCTCGGGGGCGGAGATCTCACCATATTTGGGGCCCGCTGAGTCCATGTTTGGGGCCGGCTGAGTTCGCACGTATGCCGCAATCGGAGAGAGGATTGGAGGCTATAGTAACAGTAGGTCAGCTTCGATCCATCACAGCAGTACAGAGAATACTTACGAGTGCCGATGGTTGTTGATTGTGAGAGCCCAGATGAGATGTCGTCGAGATTAGTACCAAGGAGCTAAAATTAACTTTTGTGGGGTAGGAGCCTCAACCTTTCGCTTAACTCTAAATCATAAGTCCAACCTTCTCACCATCCAAGATCTGCAACCCTACAGCCTATTGCCATGTTGCACCCACATATAGTATTACTCCAGGCTTCAGATTCAAGCGGCAATGCTGACAGACCAGCAGCTGAGCAACATTGACCTTAGCGACTTTGAGAAGGTCAAGGCGATGTACCAGGCGCTGCTTCGGCTACAGGCCACTCAGCAGGTGGCGACTTCCACACTGTCAGCAGCTTCCCTCGTCTCATCGTCCCGCTCTCCCGTGATCTCATCCCCTTTCCTGCTATCATTGAGCAAGACACACAGTTCCAGGGTACCAAGTCAGCTTTCGCGTAACGTTTTACTCAATAAACCAGATCTACAGCAAGAACTCACCCCCGAACCAGAGGAAGAATCAGACAAGGAGTTGGAATTTCATGGCACGAACGTTACAGGCTCAGAGTCTGAGTCAGACGATCAAACCGTGGACAAATCTGAGTCTGAGTCAGACGCTGGAACCGCAGATCCTCTCTGAACTGAAGCTTCTCGGACACCTGTCCCGCCGCCTCCTTCCAACAGTGCTCCTAGGACCAGAGATTGGGTTAATGATCCCCGCAAGGCTAAGCTTCGGTGGTCGATGAGAATCAGCCAAACATTGGATACCAAGGAGCCGCCTCATGCATACAGCCCAGGCGCCTTACTAGGAGCGTTTGTTTGTTTGTAATCATATTGCATTCGGCCGCTGGCGGCCATGGCATATCCCGTACACATTTCCTCCCCGCTTCTTCCGTAACATAAAGAAACAAAAGCAAAGTCGCGAGTCCTCTCCCCCACCTTACTAGGAGCGTGGGCACGTCCAGCGCCCACACCTAACAAGCTGCTAGCGGGGCACCTTGTAAATCCCGGAATTTTTTTCAAAATTGCAAATTGCTCAACAACCACATAATGGAGAGAATATCAGAGAGAGCAGTATAATAGACAACTCCAAGGCCTACATGTCAATCCAAAAACCAAGTCAAATGGTCCAATTTTGAGTAAGATGAAAATGTGAGTGAGAGTCTATGAAGCTGGCGGATTTTTGCCCACCTCCTAACCCCCCCTGTTTTATCACCAATTGTAAATGGAATTCACTGGTAATACTATTAGAACATATACAGTATGCTAGCTGTTAATTAATGTCAGTCTTGGCAGATTTGGGCTGGTGGTTGATGAGATAGGTACTAGTTCTGAGTTGCTAAAGTAGGAGACCCTCTATAGTACCATAACTCAGGTAATTTTTGCCCAAGTGACATTTCATTGTCCCTAGAAACTGCCAAGCTGCACCCAAGTAGCCTTGTAGCATGCTGAAGAGACTCAGGCAGCAAGGGAAATGAATTCCAACCACAAGTGGTGGAGAAATCATATGGGGTAGATAGCTCTCCTTTTCCTTATTTTCTCTTAGCAGTCAACCCATAAGTCCACCAATCCTTTGGTTAAATTCAAAGCTCTTTGGCACAGAGTAGCTATACTATATACAGATGGGTTTGGAATTATTGTTGGCCTGATACTGGTTGTAAACTGGTCAGTCTCTATATTTGAGTCATAAGCTGTCACTCATCACAGATGTACCTTACAGTCAGGTAGAAAAGATTTACCTGATGGTGTATGACATGTATCTAAGTGTCAGG
>Ga0307515_10009006_pt1 | contig 19387 bp, 18 predicted proteins | sample 17_EM_MG_FD_194513 | JGI IMG/M metagenome (GOLD analysis project Ga0307515, IMG submission 194513) | Populus trichocarpa ectomycorrhiza microbial communities from riparian zone in the Pacific Northwest, United States - 17_EM | ecosystem: Host-associated > Plants > Roots > Unclassified | place...
GTTCAAGGGCTCTCAACCAGGCCATCCTTACTGCCAAGTACTAGTCCGAGTAACGGATCAGTGGTCATGTGCAAGACATTCACGCTGACAACGCAACGAGTGAAAGGAGTAACTCAATTATGCAATTACTCGATAAGCCCGAACACATAATGAAGTTAGCGATGGCCTGAAGGCTGATCGGCATGCCTTGCGCCCCATTCATCATCGTCGTAGACTGAGAGCGTGGATTGATAGATGTTTCGGTATAGCAAGGGTGGCGAACTTACAGGTCACGGTCTCTCGACTGTGTGAATAGGCAGCTATTCCCCGCCCCGTGTTGTTTCTGGATTCCTGGCCTGCTTCGGAGCGCTGTGTATCACCAAATGTTGCCATCTCTGTCCCCTGGAAGGATCCGACTGTTGTCGATCCCATAGTAAGATAGCCCCAATCCGCATCCGTGTTATAGTCATAATAGGCTTCCCGTAGGTTTAGGATTAACCTAAATGACCATCAAAAAAGGGGAGGGACATCATTGTAGGTGTACATACTTGGAGCAAAGCACTATTGGTGCGGCTACACCAAGTCCTATCAACTAGGAAATCGACTCAGCCATAGAAATGATCTGCTAAGAGCACGTACTAATTGGTCAAGAGCAGCGGGTCCTAAATGCCTGCATTGGGTCAGTGTGCCGCCGTCGCACTTTAAAGAACAAACTGTGTCTTACCATAACATCGACACGCTGAGCTCGATCAGGGCAAGAAGCACATAATATATCAACGAGTCCCTGAACGGCCCTCTCAGCATTACCCGTCCTATCATTCGACCTACTGGGATCACTTGCCTGATGAAGATATCAACCAACCATTGCGCATTGGAACACGGGGTGCTTCCACGAGTGTCTCGATATCGTTGAACACCTTTCCATCCCGCGAGAACAGCGACAAGTGTACCATACGTAAGTGCAGGAAACCTTTCCGACATGTGTAAGCTTCGTGCGGTCCGCACGCGGAATGTGCATACCAAAAACTATGGTACATAGGTTTGCAGCATTTGTAAGACGCAACCTAAAGAGGAATATCATGAGGCACTCACGAGTACATATAGGTTGTATGTGTCGTTAGCACACATAAGTAGAAGTCTTTAATCCCATACTCCCGAAGTGGCGTGTCTATCATGTATGTAAGCTGGCGTCGTGGTACGAATCTTGGACTGACCAGTGGCTGCAGGGGGATGTCAATGGAGACCCGGAAAGGAGAGAGAAGCACACACCAATGAAGTCATGAGTGAAATAAATGCCAATAATCATGAGCATCCCAAGGACCTCCAGAATAAAGAAAATCCCGACGATGGCCCCAATGACCTGTTCATGGTGAGTCGCACTGCTCTCGTCAATGTCTCCACCGCACCTTTGACCTGTGGTAGCAAACAAGTCTTAGCATTACCATATATCGGACATATCCAGATCTACCCACCTCTTCCACAACGCGTAGACACGCAGACCCTATTAACATTTGGAATGAATTTTCATCTTCTAGTGTGAAAGCGTAACATACTAGAACAACTAGGTATTATGAGTACTGGAGTGGGGGCCACCAGAAATGTGCAACTTACGTTCGACGAGCTGGAAGCATATTGTGCCTGGCACCGGAATAAGAAAGTTGTATTCGGACTTGACGTGACACTAACATGAAAATGCTTCATATTTCCACCACTCTCGACCTATGAGTAATAATGTCACGAGATCATTGTGAACAGAGTCTTAGAGAGTCTCTCACAACTGCGGATGCGTGAGAACATGTCCAATGTGATGAATAAACACTCTTACAACAAATCACCAATGTAGTACACTTGTATGTATGCTGCATGAATGTGAGACTATTGGCCACCTTGAAAGATAGATCGACTGACTGAACATGCTAACAGTGAGGAAGGTACCAGAAATGTAACGGTTGAACAAGTAAAAATACTGGATAAAACAGGCATTCAAAACAAATTCAACCCTTCATGTCTCGGAAACATACCGTCATAGACGTAAACTTTCGTTTCTACTCCATCTTCAGAGACAAGGGTCCAAATGGTTGGATAGCCACATACCCAAATCAGTTCAATCTGACCGGGGGTGAGCAATAACCTAAGAGGTCAAAGGGATTTCACCTCTCGATCTAAATTGAGAATCCAATCGTAGGTACAAAAGAGCCACTGCAGGGTGATGGGATGAGCGACCCTCGGCATTTAATTGCGGGTAATGACCAGCTAACACATGCAAGGTTAAAGTATCGAATGGCTTTGGCTCCATTCGCAAAGGTTATCAACAACTCCTGTATGGCCGGTTGTGGAGCCGAGTTCATCGAGTCGGTGAGATGACAGGTTGCTGAAGGGGTTGGGGAGGGGCGAGGGAGTGGAGGAAGTGAGCACTGGTTGGTCTAGTAGGTATGGCTTTGAGTGGGACATGGGATTGGGAAGCGCTTCGAAGATGCCCAAGAGACGGGGACCCCCGGAGGCTCAGCCCAGCTCTCTGATTTTCTTGTGACAGGTCTTATTGCCCACCGTGATTCTCCTGCATGCAGAATGTGTTGGAGCTTATGATTCCTCCACTTACCGGCAGGGTGGCGTAATAGTGCCAACGTGCCACCCTAGAAATAGGGATATCCCGGGTCCGATTCCTTTCTTTCTCGCGCCGACTGTAAACATGACAGCGGATGACAGCCGAGGTGGCCAGAAGGTCCAACGACGATCTAACCGATGATCAAAGAGGAGGTTGACGCAGAGTTGGAGGACCACCCATAGTTTTGGAATTTTGTGCGGTGTGCGGCAGCGTCTCGTTACCGGTGGCGGGCCACCACAGACACGATTGGTTTCCTTTTCGATCGTCATAATTTCCAACAGGGGCTTGGCGCAGTCACCTCTCGACAGCATGCAAAGTGGGGCTATGACCGCGATTCCTCAGGGAAAGTAAAATGAGAGGATTAGAGGAGAGGGAAAATGGTCACGAATTAACTGTTTGCTTACCTCGATGCGGAAACCACTATCACCAGTAGGTTTCACTTTCCACCGTTAGGTTTAAAGGGCTCTCAACCAGGCTATCCTTACTGCTAAGTACTAGCTTGAGTAACGGATCGGTGGTCATGTGCAAAACATTCACGCCGACAACGCAACGAGTGAAAGGAGGAATTCGATTATTCAATTACTCGATAAGCCCAAACACATAACGAAGTTAATGATGGCCTGAAGGCTGATCGGCATGCTTTGCACCCCATTCGTCATCGTCGTAGACTGAGAGCGTGGATTGATAGATGTTTCGGTATAGCAAGGGTGGCGAACTTACAGGTTGCGGTCTCTCGACTGTGTGAATAAGCAGCCATTCGCAGTTTCATGTTGTTCCTGGATGCTTGGCCGGTTTTGGGGCGCTGTGTACCACCACGCCTTGCCATCTCTGTCCCTTGGAAGGATCCGACTGTTGTCGATCCCATAGTAAGATAGCCCCAAGCCGCATCCGTGTTATAATCATAATAGGCTTCCCGTAGGTTTAGGATTAACCTAAGCGACCATCAAAAAAGGGAGGGATATCATTGTAAGTGTACATACTTGGAGCAAAGCACTATTGGTGCTGCCATGCCAAGCCCTATCAACTAGGAAATTGACTCAGCCATAGAAATGATCTGTTAAGAGCACATACTAATTGTACAAGAGTAGCAGGTCCCAAATACCTGCATAGGGTCAGTGTGGCGCCGCCGCACTTGAAGGAACAAACCTGTGTCTTACCATAACATCGCCACGCTGAGCTCGATCAGGGCAAGAAGCACATAATATATCAACGAGTCTCTGAACGGCCCTCTCAGCATACCCGTGCCATCATTTGTCCTACTGAGATGACTTGCCTGATAAAGATATCAACCAACCATTGCGCGTTGGAACGCGAGGTGCCTCCATGAGTGTCCCGATATCGTTGAACGCCTTTCCATCCCGCGAGAACAGCGACGAGTGTGCCATACGTAAGAGCAGGAAACCTTTCGACATATGTAAGCTTCATGCGGTTCGCACGCGGAATGTGCATACCAAAAACTATGGTAGATAGGTTTGCAGCATTTGTAAGACATGACGTAACCTTAAGAGGAATATAATGGGGCACTCGTACTCACGAGTACATATAGGCTGTATGTGTCGTTGGCACACATAAGTGGAAGTCTTTAATCCCGTACTCCCGAAACGGCGTGTCTGTCATGTATGTAAGCTGGCGTCGTGGTACGAATCTTGGACCGACCAGTGGCTGCAGGGAGATGTCAATTGAGAGCCAGAAAGGAAGGAGAAGCACACACCAGTGAAGTGATGAGTGAAATAAATGCCAATAATTGTGAACATCCCAAGGACCTCCAGAATAAAGAATATCCCGACGATAGCCCCAATGACCTGCTCATGGTGAGTCGCACTGCACTCATCAATGTCTCCACCGCACCTTTGACCTGTGGTAGCAAACAAGTCTTAGCATTACCATATATCGGACATATCCAGATCTACCTACCTCTTCCACAACGCGTAGACACGTAGACCCTAGTGACATTTGGAATGAATTTTCATCTTCTAGAGTATGAAGGCGCAACATACTAGAACAACTAGGTATTATGAGTACTGGAGTGAGAGCCACTAGAAATGTGCAACTTACGTTCGACGAGCTGGAAGCATATTGTGCCTGGCACCGGAATCAGAACGTTGTGTTTCGGATTTGACTCGACTTGACACTAACATGTAAATGCTTCATATTTCCACCACTCTCGACCTATGAGTAATAATGTCACACGGTCATTGTGAACAGAGTCTTGAGAGTTCCTCACAACTACGGATGCGTGAGGACACATCCAATGCGATGAGTAAATACCCTTACAATGAATCACCAATGTAGTACTCTTGTATGTATGCTGCATGAACGTGAGACTATTGGCCACCTTGAAAGATAGATCGACTGACTGAACATGCTAACAGTTAGGAAGATGCCAGAAATGTAACGGTTGAACAAGTAAAAATACTAGATAAAACAGGCATTCAAAACAAATTCAACCCTTCACGTCACGGAAACATACCGTCATAGACGTAAACTTTCGTTTCTACTCCATCTTCAGAGACAAGGGTCCAAATGGTTGGATAGCCACATACCCAAATCAGTTCAATCTGATCGGGGGTGAGCAATAACTTAAGAGGTCAAAGGGTTTTCACCTCTCGATCCAAGTTGAGAATCCAATCGTAGGTACAAAAGAACCACTGCAGGGCAATGGGATGAGCGACCCTCGGCATTTAATTGCGGGTAATGACCAGCTAACAGATGCAAGGTTAAAGTATCGAATGGCTTTGGCTCCATTCGCAACGGTTATCAACAACTCCTGTATGGCCGGTTGTCGAGCCGGGTTCATAGAGTCGGTAATATGGCGAGTTGCTGAAGGGCCGGGTTGGGGAGGGGCGAGTGAGTGAGTGGAGGAAGTGAGTACTGGTCGGTCTATCTAGCACGTATGTTGCCCAACGACACTTCTTGCTCTGAGTGGGACATGGGAATGGAAAGCGCTAAGAAGACACCCAAGAGACGGGGACCCAGCTCTCTGATCTTCTTGTGACAGGTCTTATGGCCCACCGCGATTCTCCTGTATGCAGAATGTGTCGGTGTCCTCCACTTACCGGCAGGGTGGCGTATTAGTGGCAACACGCCCTTGTAGAAATAGGGGAAATAGGGATGTCCTGGGTCCGATTTCTTTTTTTTCTCGCGCCGACTTTAAACATGACGGCAGATTGACAGCCGAGGTGGCCAAAAGGTCCAACGACAACGACTGACCGATGATCAAGAGGAGGTTGACGCAGGGTTGGAGTATTTGTGCGGTGTGCGGCAACGTCTCGTCCCGGGTAGCGGGCCCAACAAACATCGTCGTAATTTCCATCCAGCACATATTAAATATCCGTGGGGCTTGACCAACTCACCTCTTGACAGCATGATCATATCATTATCATATATGACATTCATGAAGTCGTTACCATTGGTCCAGCCCGCTAGCGATACAGACCGTCCGCGCTGCACTTCGGCTGTGCAAGCGCTGAGCGCGCCTCCCGAAGCAGACACCACATAACGTCCTTCACACAGTGTACCTCTCCAACAAACCCCCTGTCGGACAGATGAGAATCTGTGTCTCGGGAGTAACAGATATCCGGCCAAAGAAGTCTCTCAACTCCAGAGATAGAGATTGGCAGACAGTCACTTGGGAACCTCGTATAGTAGCTTGAAGAACTAAATAGCGCTCAATAATGGCGTATCCTTGTTGGTGAATGACATGATGTACAGTACAGAAAAATACACAAAGATCACTCATACAGGTCAGCAACCTCAGCACAAGCATCGACCAGAGTCCCATAATGCTCTGCTAGGGTAGCCTGTGCGATCCGATCACGCGCGGAGCGATCGACATCTTCCATACTGTGGAGTGGTTAGTGATCGGAGTTTCATACAACGACAATGAAACACACTTGATATCCTTCCCGTTCAATGTATAGCCCAGACGCGCTTCGAAACGAATGGCGGGCAGGGTGAGAGGCCATTGTCGGATGCATTTCTCATCGAAGGTAAAGTCTAGCAGGACCTTGGCCATGGTCTTCATAAAGAGCAATGGAACTTCCATGCGGAGTGCATTGCCTTCACTGTGGAACCCAACGGCGTACTTGCACTGCAGCATCAACATCTCTTCTCTGATCTCTGCACAAGCTGTCCAGAAGTAGTTGAGAGTCTTCACTATCTTCTTGGTGGTGGAGCCGAAACGACCCGCGACGAGAGCCCTTCGAGCACAATCCATAATATACGCCGTGAACTCGGGAATTGGGCAGTAGTCAACGTGAGGTTTGCCCTTGATATAGACTGCTTTATTGGAAAGAGTGCAAGACGAAAGGATCGGCTTGAAGTTCGAGCAGGGCATGTTGAGGATGATCCTGCGATCATAGATAAACACAACACGTTCACGAGATATCTTAGTAGCCTCCCATCTTCCGACCAAGTGCAGGAGGTCGACGTGTCCTATCCAATCTTCCTTAGCTTCGGTGAATCTTTCCAAAATAACCAACAACTTACGCTGTGCACGAGTCAGTTCCTCTTCAGGATTGATATCTTGCATACTGAGAATCCGGTTAGCGGCCTCTTCACGTTGACGGAGATTGATCTCTTCGGTCCTTGCTTCCGTGAGCTGATGCTCAAGCTCAGCCAGTTCTTTCTCGACCTGAGCGACCTCGGCGGCAAGCGCGTCAATCTCCACTCTGCATTAAACGAGTGAGACGTGACAGCTAGAATCCAGTGGTGTATGCTTACTGCTGTTCGATAACGGTCACTTTGACTTCATCGAGAGCATCAGGATCGCACTTCGCAATCTCTGCCACCTCTGCTTTCTCCTTTTCAAGCGATGCAGTGAGGACTGCATATCGTTCCTGGAAGGGCTTCAGGAAGGAGTCAACTTCCTCATGAGTGGAAGCTAAGAGCCGCAAGTCCTAGGTCCTCCTTCAGTTCGATCGCCATGGCACAGGTGAAGTGCAACATACAATGGCAACTTTCTCCTTCTTATCGGCAAGCTCGTCGCATAGCTGTTCAAGACGAGAGTGCTTGTACCTGTACCAACTGACTTTAACTTGGGTGCGCGAGAGGGTCTTGCACCGGTTGAGTACATCCTATATCGATGCATCAGCGACTTGAGAAAAATGTCAACCCGTAATACTCACGCGAATCTCTGCTTGCGACTCGAGATCAGCCAAGTGATACTCTGTGAAGAGGATGGGGGTGTTCTCTCGAACGTCGTCATCAATATCTTGTAGTCGATCTTCGAGAAGGGCGGTCTGATCTTGCAGGTGCTTGGTGAGCTACAAGAAATATCATTAGCATGGACCACGCTGATTGGACCTTAACGAACCGAATCATAATGCACCAAAAGAGGATACTCGATGGAAATAGCCTCAGCAAAATCAGCAATGGTCGCTACAAGGCAAGCCCTTCATGAGCATCGAGTTCTGGCGATTTCTAAGAATTAAACGTACGCGGACCAGCCTTGGGATCTCTAGATGACTGTAACGCGATCGTACTCCTGCGATGGGCAGTCATATTATCCATGAAAGTCACGCCGGTCATTTCCAAAAACTCCTCAAGATTCAGTCTGGGCACATCAGCCTCCTCACCGCTTTCGCTGATCGTATAGACGCCAGTATCGCGGCCCATGTATGTGTTCTCGTTGGTTTGAGACGGGGCATACGAGCTAGTGCGGCCACGGGAATACTTGGACCATGGAGAGGCGGGGACGAGTGAGTGGGCGGGGGAGGCGGGAGCGCTGCTTGGTGGAAGCACTGCGAGAGCTAGACGAACGGGAGAGCGAACGGGAGATGTTGCGGGTACGACTGGTGCGGTGGCTTGCCTCGCCTCTTCACGAGCATACGCACGAGGTGTAACCTCGACGGCGGGTGGAGGCGGTGCTGGGGAAACAACACTAGGACGTCTCGGAGACGGAGTCCGCGGCTCGTCGCGGGATGGAGGAGTGGATACATTCGCTTGAACATTCGGCAACACGGGTAAAGGGAAGACGAGTGTGGCTGGCGTAGAGAATGGAGCAGGCCCCCCTGCTGGCAAGGGTTGTTTAGGCGTTGCTAAGGGTGCACGTCTCAGGCTTGCTCGCCTCGCAGTCGCCGAGCCACCGAGGGCAATATTGGAGAGTCGTTTCAGAGGACCACCAGCCTTCCGACTCGGGGTTCTAGCCGGAGATTTGACCGGGGATCGAATAGCTCGAGGAATCTTCGTAGGTGACGTAGGCAAGACCGGTATTCCTTTGGTTCCAACACCTCCTGCCCCAGGGACAACAATCATCTTCGCAGGGGAATCAACCACCTTCTCTCCATCTTCTACCGAGAACGGACGCTTCAGATTCGTGCGTCCAGGAGACTTGGGGGTCGAAGGAGCAGCGAACGCAATGAACCCTGAAGGTTTGGGTTTGACGGTACTGCCTGAAGGCAGAGCCGGTGATTTAGCACTAGCGTGGATCGGCGTCTTGTTGAACGTTGGAAGCTTCGACTGCACTTTGATGGCTGACACTGGACCTGGCGTGGTCGTGGCAGTGGCAGAGGCCACAGCAGGTGTACAAGGGTTGGGAGGGGCCTGGAAGGTAGAAGTAGAAGCCTGAGGCTTGGGTGTGAAGAGTGCGTTGCGGATTAGGGTGGTCTGCGAGCCGGTGGAGAGAACGGGTTTAGGAGGGGATGAATCCGCTGGAAGGTCAAGGGGTTCGGAGAGAATGTGCTGTGTGGTAGACGCACGCCGAATACCACCAGTGATCTGGGTGATATCCATCGTCTTGTCGTCCATGTCTATAGATCCCTCACCGCTGTTCGTCGAACTACCCGTAACATCATCAGTCGCATGAGCACTGTATTGGGTGATCCCAGCTCCAGCTGCCAACATACGCTGCATAGCACTTTGAAGGTCCATGTCATTGGGATTGACACTGTCAGCGTCGGCCTCGGGTGGGGGAGGATTATCCTTGTCATTCCTGCCCAAGACGAGCTGCTGGAGAGCATACCACTCAGGTGCGGGTTCAACGTCGCCCTTGACACGGTTCCCTAGAGCGATAGTAAACTCCATTGGCTCCCCGGAAGTATTCGCATCCGACGCTGCGGCGGACGGGCGACGAGACGAACGCCTCCGAGAGGCAACAGACGCACGAGATTGACGGCGAGAAACGGGGTTGGTGTTCATCGTAATGTCCATATCAACGGACCCATCTTCTTCCTCTTCTTCCTCTTCGTCCTCTTCGCCCTCTTGTCCCATTACACGACCATTTTGTGGTGATACCTTATAAGGTTGGCTATCCTCTTCAGATGCAGTGATACTGTTGTTGGTGAGATCCATGCTCTGATCCTCCATATGAGAGACGTCGGATTCGATCTCCATGTCCACAGCATCGTCGCTCCCTCCAATACTGTTGCGGAGAGATGAACGACGAGATGATTGATAGCGTTTGCCAGGGAAACCTTGAGAGGATGGCAATTGCACACGGACATGAGGGGCATCGGGTGACTCTACCTCGACAGACGGCGAGGACGGTGGGGTCGAAGAGCCGTTTGTATTTTGCTCTTTGACCTCGAAGACACTGTAAAGACGCGTCAGACATTGAACCTGAGTCGATTCGAAAGGCGAAATATGACGCAAGAATGCGAGCCGCACACCTACCGCACGTGAGCATTGGGAGCAAAGCTGACGCGACGGTCAAGGCCGGCGCTTGACATGCGCGTCATATTGAGGGTAAAATCATCAGCAGCCCCATGTGGGGCTGTATGAAGCGCAGTGTTATTCGTACTGCTATCCTCGCCGGTAAAATTCGACTGTTTGAGGATACTTCGCTTCGGTTGCTGTGTGGGCCAGTCAGCGCTCGTTCACGGTATATTGACGCGTTATACACGCACCAAACTACGCCTGAGCCTCCTACGAGGCGTGAGATCGTCTTCTGGGTTGGCCGTCGCGATGCTCTTCGCACGTTGGCGAGCACGCGGCGCACGGGACGACTGAGCGACACTGAGTGACTTGCGAGAGCGTGGAGAGCGCGACATAAGGTCTGGAGCGTCCTGTGGGGATGCCATAGTGGCAGAAAGGTAACGCGTCCGAACTGGATGGGACCAAGGTTTATGGGGTCCCGAGGCGGAGTTTACCGCCTGTTTGTCACGAACAGGAGAACACCCACACACCCGCCTTCAACTTTAGAAATAATACAAACATAAATACGAAACTTATGCATATATGATTTTTTGTAAAAGTAAACCTCGAAATTGTTATTGGAACTTTTTACACATACAGGAATCGCGACACCCCCAACTAGTCCATCAAAGACATACACAACATCCTTGCGTCTCATTAAATCACCTCTCAATCTTTATACGCAGGCGGTGTATCCCCCAAGGCCGCCTCACTATCGAGAGTATCAGCCCTCAAGACTTTTTCCCTCTCCTCCCTTTCAAGCCTCTTCTTTTCTTCTTCAGCGGTCTCGTGATGCGTCTCAACAGGGCGCTTGATGCTCCCACTCGCCTGAAGGTTTACGTCTTGCGAGCCAGCAGCGGGATTGACATACGTAGGAGGTAGGGACTCAACTTCACCAGTTCCCACACCGTACCCTACTTCCGGACGGGGGACAGTCTGGTCCTTCTCCCCACTGTGTGCAAGCGAGCCATGCACCGGCCCTGGTCCTTCTACCCCCGCGGAGATGGGGACACCAGTTTCTGCGACGGTAGGAGCACGCGGGGCATCGTTGTGCGAGGATGGGACTGCCACTGGCGCAGTGTACGGATTTGGCTCTCCCGGCGGTGTAGCGCTTGGAGGTGCGTACGACTTGGGCGCATCTGCAGGAGGAGTATAGTGCTTTGGCTGAGACGCCAGAGGTGGAGGGGAGGTAGCAGGAGGGCTGTACGTGTTCGTGTTCGTGTTCGTGTTCATAGTCGGAGGAGGGATCGATGCAGGCGCGTTGTTCAAGGCCGCTGGCTTGATGGGGTGTGCATCAGAATGAGTGGGAGTTGGCAGGTTGGGAGTTTGCGGACGAGAGTCGGCATCATGGTGGCCGCTATTGGCAGCAGCGGAAATCTGGCTAAGCTCATGGGCATGCGTCTCGCCGAAGCTCTTCTTATCGTCCACAGAAACAGTACCAATGTTGACGGGGAGGTGCTCTGTTGGTGGTGCGTATCCGCTATCCAACGCGCGCTGGAGAGCGGCGCGGACAGCGGCGGTCTGCTGTTGGCCATGGTACGGTCCAGGAACGGATGGGAGAACATTGAGCAGCTGCTCTGCTGCACCTGTGAGGAGAACGAGCTTATTTGCATACTGGTAAAGTCAGTTTTCAATGCAGCCAATCGCGAACAGTCTTGACTTACATCACGGAAGGCCTTCCATTTCACGGCCTCACTCTCTTTGATAGCCGCCCTCTTAAGGAGATCCAACTCTCTCTCGAGTGGTGCATCGTCTGTTTCGGCCTTCTTAAGCTGCTCTTCGAGCTGGTGGAGCTTGGCATCGAGGTTCCCGGCGCGACCATTTGAAGCTTGACCAGCACGAATCCTGGATATTTCGTTCTTGAAATTCTGCTGGATGGTGCGGCGGGGTACGAGTCCGGCTTCTGCATCGCGGACGTGCTTCCACTCAGCGCGACTCCTGGGGGAGCAATCAGCACTCATACATATTATAGACGGATTCGAGTGATTTTGAGAGTGGGTACACACTTTTCGATCTCCGTAGCAAGCGTATACGAAAGTGCACCCTGGACGTAGTTCAGGTACGCCAGGCGATCGGTGACGTCTTCACACCCAATACAAGTCCAATCAGCATCGCTACCATTACCCAAGTCCAACGGAATAGACTTACCCTTCATACCGTCATCCTGCTGTTGGCCCCAAAGGTACAATTCCTTACTGTGGGTCTTTGCATCACGCCCAGCTGCGTCAAAGTCGAGTGAAACACCCTTCTGAGCAGTGATAACCAACTGCAGCTGGCGATTTTCTTGCGATACCCCGGACCTAAATAGTTAAAATGTGTACGGTCAATGCCAGTCCACCCCAACACCTCCCACGCGAGATCGGACGAGGAATCGGAAAGAAGACTCACGTGTAATGAGCCTTGGCACTCCTGATCTGGTGAGAGAGCGCCTCAAGCCCATGGTGTCGTCCACTGAGCGTGCCGCTCTGTTCCTGGACGGGCGCGGGGTGCTGTCCTTGAGCCTGTCCGTGCGGTGTCGGTTGCCCCTCCGCTGCACCGGTGGACCCAGCGAGGAATCCCTGAGCCTTGCCCGCAATGGAGGATAGCAGTCCGTAGCCCTTGCCTGATGACATCGTTCGTTTGTCGTGCGTTCGTGGAGGTTATGCAAAGCGAGTGGAGATGGTGGAGACCAAGATATGTGGCTGGCCTTTTATGCTTTTATGCCGATGACGACAAAGAGCGGATCATATCCGGGTTGTGGTGCTCCGCGGAAGCGGCTCTTTCGTGACTATATGGAACGGTTCAGAATTTCAAGTAGCATGCAACGGGCTCCTCGGGGTGCAAAACCAATAAGGGATTTCAAAGAACAAACTCGACACGAGTGGGCGAAAGACTTCTGCTAGCTCTTCCCGACTTCCTCAAACAACAATCTTCTTTCCCTTTCCCTTCTTTTCTGAGTCTTTGTGGCTCATAAACTCGACATCAGTAGCTAGGGGTCCACCAAGCTTCTGGGACTCGCCGTATCCCAGCACCTGCGTTTTGAAGTGCTTCCCGATCGCCTCGATTCGCGCCCGAAGCTTGTCGTCTTCGGATGTGTTGCTCCCCACGGGAGCGGCGCGTGTCCAGATTGAGAGACGGTAAAACTGCGGGCGGGTCGAGACGATGACGCCTGTGATCAATGACTGAGGGGATGAGCTACCTTCCTGTTGGGCCGCCGTCAGGAAAGGATCGAACGTCTCGCCGATGGCGGTTAACATCTGCTTCCACAGGGGACTGTTAGAAAGGAGCGAACAGGGGTCAAGCTCAGGACGAACGGTATAGAGCCACATCTTGTCAATGTTTCCCCTGTTCTTGTCCTTTGGTAGCTGGATACTCCACTTCCCACCATCCTTGTTCGCGGCGTCTTCCCAGGCGGGGATAATGTCATCCTAAGGTTCAGTCTTCAGCGTCAACCACCACCCGACGGCGCATCAGGATCACTTGCGCACTTTAAACAAGTAGTAATTAGCCTTTTGAGGTAGTTGCGATGGTGGAACAATGTTGTTATACAGTCTACGATGAGGCGTGGTCAGCATGTCCAGGGCTACGACTGGGGCAGAAGCGGTGGCAATGGCGACGAACGCAGAGGACTCACCCCCAGAACTCTTCGACACTGTCGAAGGTGATAACCTTTTTGATATCATCCATCCATCCCGAGGCGCCCGAAGGCGTTGGAGGGACCGCCGGGGTGCCAGGAGTGCTAGGGAGGTTACGACCCTTGGTTGCAGGGGAATCGAACCAGAGAGTCCAGGGAGAATAAAGTGGGTGCTGGTGGGTGATGTCAGTGGTCAGGGATCTGAGCAGACAGGCGCGACGATTCGCCTGAAAAGGAGAGCCACAGCGACGCCGTAGAAATGGTAGTGAATGATAATACACGCACTTTTACATTGAAGGTGGTGGGGTCAGTGAAGACGGTGCGCATCTCCTCCTCCGGCCGATCCTCGAGCGTCAGCTCTTGACCCTCGTTATCATCGAGCTGGGAGTCCTTGCGGGCGAATTCTGCATTTACAGCGTTTATTGCGTTGCGAGCTGCGTTGGCAGCCGAGGGCGGGAGCGTGGACATGGTCGTGAAAGCTACAGTCGATCTAGCGACTGGCTGGCCGTGGTAAAGTGTACAAGCGAAATAGGTAGAACCAGTACTAGCTCGGTTTGATCAGATGGTTTGGAGAGTAGGATCTGCTCGAATAGCTTTGCTGGTTGGGAAGGGAGGAGTTCAACTTTTGCTTTTGGATTTGTCTTGCTTCGACTCCACAACACCCGACAGTTATTCAACATGCCATTCGGCGTCGGTACTTCAACACAACCACAGGGCAATATGAACATGGATCAGATGGAGGCTGCGACCCAAGAGTACGCCGTCCAGCCCGCAACATACTGCCCATTTACGGCGACTGACGGCCGCCTGCGTGCCTTTTCCGCAGGCTAGATATGATCACAGACGTTTTCAACCGCATGGTCGCGTATGTTTTATTTGCTGTGAATGATTTGCTGTGTCACTGACCAAACACGTCCCATGTCGAAAATTGCAGCTCGTGCCACAACAAATGCATCAATCAGCGATACACCGAGGGCGACCTCAATAAAGGAGAGAGCGTTTGCATCGACAGATGCGTCGCAAAGTACATCGAAGTCAATAAGGTTATTGGCGAAAAGATGCGGGCGGCTGGCCAGCAGCAGGGCGGTTTCTAACGTGTACGTCAAATACCCCAAAAAATTTTATACTCCACTACGTGCCCACGGGTACAAAAAGCAATACGCTGAGCAAGATATCCACAGGTCACAGAACCCGAGCGGTTATTTTGCCTCGAAGTTCGGGAAGCACTCAGCCATGGTCTTGTTATGTCGGTCTGCTGAGTGCTGTTCAAGGCTATAAATGTGGAAAGCAAGTCAGCACGGGAGTCGGCCATGTCAGCCGCGAGAAAAGCGGATGGAAGGCGCTCGTACGCAGGTGCTCTTGTGGTCACAAACTAGACGAAATTATTTCAATACACGCCCTTAATCTCTTGCTCATAACCCATTTACTCACGAATGCCTGTTTGCAGACGGTGCAGATAATGTTCTTTGCTGTATCCGCCAACCGACGTTAATTGCCACATCTAAAGGGAGGCCTGGACGATCCATACCAGCTTCATTGCTCTTAAGGCTGCTCTTGGCCGCTCCTTGGTTGTTTTTCGCATTCCGCTCACGCTTTTGCGCCGCTTTAGCACCCTACACCACCGCCCACCGTCATCAATCAATCTAAACGTCGTCCAAGGGGATGAGGTGGATGATCATACGTTTCCGCCGCCCATTTTCGTTTATCCAAATAGCGAGAGGGAGTAGATGGGGAGGATCGTTGGTCAACTTGAGGGAACAAAGCAGACCGGTTTCGACCTCCCACCTCCCTCAAGGATCAAGGGCACCTGCTAGAATGGCCTCAAGTCTTAAAAGCGGACGTAATGCGTTTCTCCAGGCTGCCAAACTCACTTTCAACCTCAGCAAGGCAGATGCCGACTCCCAACGGGTGGCGATCACGCGTTCCTTTACCTGTCCGTCACCCTTTAGCCCCCCAAACCAATTTCTACACCCTCAATATCTCACTAATATCCGCTCTCTTTAGCGGACACGGTGACAGCTCCAACAGAGGAAATGTACACTTATGCTGCACGAGTCGCTTCACTGGGGGACGACGTAATGGGCGCGGACGAGTGCACCAACACACTTGAAGCGCACGTTGCAAAGCTTGCGGGCAAGGAGGCTGGGCTGTTCGTCCTTTCTGGCACCATGTCGAATCAGCTCGCTTTGCGGGCACATTTGACTCAGCCACCTTATAGGTGCGCTTGCTCCATTTGCTCGAGTCGGTTTTCATGAGGAGCAACGGATGGCATGATAGTGTATTGGGTGATCAGAGGGCTCATGTCTGGAGGTATGAGACATCTGGAGCATCGTTTCATTCTGCTGCCCAATTTATTCCAATTCAACCTGAAAATGGTGAGAGGCATGCGAGTGGAGGTTCTTTATTTTCATCCTCCCTTTCGATAGGCCACCATCTTACCGTGAGCGACATCAAAACGCACGCCATCCTTGACGACGATGTCCACCTGTAAGTTCGTGATCCCTCTCACCACCCCTCACTCAAAGTAGTTTATGAAACTAGCGCCCCGACCCGGGTTGTAACCCTCGAGAACACACTCAACGGCACGATTTTCCCGCAATCTGACATCCTCGATATCGCAGCCTTTGCACGTCAGCATGACATCAAGTTACACCTGGACGGTGCACGTCTATGGCACGCAGCGATTGAAACAGGAACATCACTGGAAGAACTTTGCCAGCCATTCGAGTCTGTCTCGTTGTGTTTTAGCAAAGGACTTGGTCCGTCATCCACCCTCTCCTCACCTTTTGCACTCTCCTCTAACTGTTCCATACTCTCATATGTAGGTGCTCCAGTTGGCTCCATCCTAGTCGGTGCACACGCCTTCATAAAGAAAGCTCGGCACTTCCGCAAACTCTTTGGTGGAGGGGCACGACAGACTGGCTTCATTTCTGCCTGCGCCGCGTACTCACTTACTCACCATCTCCCCCTCCTGCCCTCAGTACATGCCCTCGCACGCCAGCTCGCCGACGGCCTGCAGGGAGCAGGATGCGTAATCATGGCACCTGTGGATACTTGTATGGTTTTCTATGACCCAAGCCCACTTGGAGTGGAGTACGCAGAGGTCGCGGAACGGGCCGCGGCGTTAGAGCGACCTTTGCGCGTTTCTGGGAGTCGATTGGTCGTGCGTTCTAACATTTCCCCTTCCAAGGTGGCTGTTTTGTGTTTCTAACTAGGATTCACGAACAGGTGCACATCCAAACCGCGCCAGAAGCAATCGATGATTTAGTCACCCTAATCAATACCCTCGCCGAGGAGAAGAGGAAATCAGGCTTTGTATATCAGCCACCATCGGGCCCCGTGAAATTCCGGGACGACCCCTATATCCGACAGAAGCCCCCACCTGTGCAGAAGAAGCATGTCACCGTTGGGGATGTATTGCCCGATGTGATACTCAAGAATGAGAAGGGTGAAGACGTTCGTGTAGCAGATTTAGCCGAGAAGACAGGAGTGGTCATCTTTGCCGTTCCAAAGGCCGATACACGTAAGTCAATTGCTTCTTAGAGCCCATCTTCGTTCTTAACTATGAGCTTCTTTAGCTGGATGCAATAAGCAAGCCTGTCACTTCCGTGACAACTACTCCGAATTCAAGAAGCACGGGTTCACAGTGTTCGCTCTCTCCGCCGACACAGGAGACGCTCAGAACGAATGGCAATCCAAGGTGTGTCTCGGCCCCCTCTTATCTTTTGATCACCTCTCGGCCTGACATGAGGTTGTAGTTCACCCTCCCGTATTCGATACTCTCCGATCCCAACAGAGTACTAATCGAGCAACTTGGCGCAAAGGATGTCAATAAGAATAGCACAACGAGAAGCCATTTCGTTTTTGAGAAGGGAACAGGAAGGCTCTTGGATGCGCAGATTGGCATTAAGCCAAATGAGAGGTGTGTTAAACTGTTTCACCTCTCGCAATATTCCAACTCCAGGCTTATACGCACATTGCAGCCATGAGGCTGCTTTAGAGTTTCTAAGAGGACTTGCTGGGTCGCGAGAGTGAGCCCGTGAATGAACTTGCAACCAGAACCCTACCGAGCGATCATGGGGAGGAACGACGTTATGACTCATTTCGTTCCCTATATTTGGGACCTTAACTAAAGCGGGATAGAGAGGATGAAGCATCTATATCCATCAGAGGCGCACTGTTGTACATGGGATAACCGAGATATCAGTGCTACGGGATAAGGCCGAACGAGCATTAGGTGGGCATCTATCACACCCCCCTCGCAGGTGTAGGATCAAGGAACTGGGACCACCAACATAGGGCTCTACAAGTACAATACCAAAGAGCAGTGGATGGTACCACCTGTGAGACCCTTTGGCATTCAGTACTGAAGTGACTGGCAATCAGTCGGATCAAGAAACCGGACAGAAACTAAGACAAACCAAACGAATCGTGAAGGGTGTCGTCAATCGTAAGTGAGGTGGCGTGGCAATGTGCTAGAGGATTGTCGTGAAGAGAGAGGGTGGGAGATGGAGGTGTAAGAGTCACCATCAAGGCGTTGAGGTCATAACTCAGGCAAGGGTATAGTACATTTGCGGATGTCAGATAGCCTTGAAGTTAAGGATCAAGCCTTGACAGGGACAGAAAACGGGCGATAGTCGGGGCGACGACTACTTATGTGCGGCCAGCCCGCTGAGCAGGACGGCGAGACTCTCCCGTGCAGCGCGGACAGTCTCGAGCTCCTCCCTCGCAGACCGCTGTGCGTCTCTCCACGCGACACGTGTCTCAGACCGCGCCTCACGCCGCGCCGCCTCGAGCTGGAATCGCCGCCGTGCAGCAGCAACCGCCTTCTCTACCGCCTCCTCGACTTCCTCTTGCACACGCCGCTCCACGTCCTCCTGGACGACCTCCATCTCCTCGCGCGCGTCCTCGAGTTTACGGTGGAACTCGGCCTCGTCTGCTGTGCGCATCTCCTCGAGCTCACGTACGCGCCGCGCTAGGGCGTTGAACGAGTTGTCCTTCTCCGTGAGCGCCTCTTGGCTCTTGAGGAGGTCGCCTTCGAGAGCGGAGATGCGCTGTTCGTGCATAGCGTTTTGGCCCTCCCCGAGCGCACCGCTCACTTGGGACATTTGTAGTTGCTCCTCGAGCATAGCAATTCTCGTCAAATAATGCTGCGCGCGTTCCTCCTGGGAGTGGACCTGTAGATGTAATAATTTGATGGCCGTGGACTCTACAGGGCTCTCGAGCGTAGCGTTCTCTTCTTGCTCCTCGACGCTGGGGAAGAGGACCTGCCCGATCGAAAGCCGTCCATCAGGAACTAAAGATGCCTTCTTCTTCCGTCCGTGGCGGTCAATCGTCAGGTTCAGCTTGGGCCTGGTGGGACTCTCCTGTCCCCACCCCGAATCGACGCGCTCCCGCGTGGGGGTCGTATCGAACGAGAACGACCCATCGTGCGGGAAATCGAAGATCGAACTGTCGCGGCTTACAACGCGCGTAAACGGCGCCTGCTCTTCCGCGAGTAGCTGATCTTCCTCCATATGTTTGGACACCTCCGCCCACGAAAGTATGCTCGTCCTGCT
>Ga0307515_10009007_pt1 | contig 19386 bp, 23 predicted proteins | sample 17_EM_MG_FD_194513 | JGI IMG/M metagenome (GOLD analysis project Ga0307515, IMG submission 194513) | Populus trichocarpa ectomycorrhiza microbial communities from riparian zone in the Pacific Northwest, United States - 17_EM | ecosystem: Host-associated > Plants > Roots > Unclassified | place...
GCTACACGCAGGTGAACGCCTCGGTGGCCCGGCCGTTCGATCTCGGCTCGTTCGGCAAGGTCGACACGCGGGTGTCGGTGCTCAACCTGTTCGACCGCAGCTACCAGCTGCGTGACGGCAGCGGCATCGGCGTTGGCGCACCGCAGTACGGCCCGCGCCGCACGCTGTACGTCACGCTGAGCAAGCCGTTCACGTTCTGACCCGCGACCGACTGGAGTCCATTGCCATGCATCGTTCATTGCAAATTTCATGGGCGGCCGCGGCGCTTGTCGCGTGCTTCGCGGCGTCTGCCGCCGAGCCCGGCGCCCATGTCCACGGCGCCGCCGAGTTGCGGGTCACCATCGACGGCAACCAGCTCGACATCGCGCTGGAAAGCCCGCTCGACAACGTGCTCGGCTTCGAGCACGCGCCGCGAACCGACAAGGAGCGCGGCGCCGTTCGGGCCATGGCCGCGAAGCTGCGCCAAGCGCAGAACCTCTTCGCGCCCACGGCCGCGGCGCAGTGCAGCTTGTCGTCGGTTCAACTCGAATCGGGTGCACTGGCGCCCGAGCTGCTCGGCGAACCCAAGCCGGCCCAGCCCGAGGCCAAGAAAGACGAAGACGGCCACGCCGACCTCGATGCGAGCTTCGGCTGGCGTTGTGCGGCACCCGAGAAGCTGACCGGCATGGACGTTCGCTTGCTGCAGGCCTTCCCTGGCTTTCGCAAGCTGAACGTGCAGGTCGTCGGTCCGAGAGGCCAATCGTCCACCGTGCTGTCGCCGAGCGAGCGCACGGTCAAGTGGTAGGCCCCGCGATGCCGCAGCCGCTGGTGAGCGTCGACGAACTGCGGTTCGGCTGGAACCGCAACCAGCCGCCGTGCGTGGACATCGAGCACTTCGAAGTCCACGCCGGCGAGCGCATCTTCGTGCACGGGCCCAGCGGCAGCGGCAAGAGCACGCTGCTGGGCCTGCTCGGCGGCGTGCTGGTGGCCGAGCACGGCCGGGTCAGCATCGCCATCGACGGCCAAGCCACCGATCTCGAAGCCCTGGGCAGCGCGGCGCGAGACCGCTTTCGCGTCGACCACATCGGCTTCGTCTTCCAGCAGTTCAACCTGATTCCGTACCTCAGCGTGCTCGACAACGTGTTGCTGCCCTGCCGGTTCTCGGCACGACGCAACCAGAAAGCCGGCCCAACGCCGCACGCCGAAGCGCGCCGCCTGCTGCGGGCGCTCGACCTCGCGCCCGAGCTGACAGAGCGCCCGGTGACGCAGCTTTCCGTCGGCCAGCAACAGCGCGTGGCCGTGGCGCGCGCGCTGATCGGGCGGCCCGAGATCGTGATTGCCGACGAGCCCACCTCCGCGCTCGATGCGCAGCGGCAAGACCGGTTTCTCGACCTGCTGCTGCAGGAATGCGCGGCCTCCAACGCCAGCCTGCTCTTCGTCAGCCATGACCGGCGGCTCGCATCGCACTTCACGCGCGAAGTGGCGCTGCATGAACTCAACCGCGCCGCCAGCGTGGTCGAGGAGGCGGCGTCATGAAGTACCTCTTCCGCCTGGCGCTGGCCAGTGCCTGGAACCGCCGCGCCACGCTCGGCCTCACGGTGATGGCGATCGCGCTGTCGGTGACCATGCTGCTCGGCGTGGAACGCGCACGCGTTGCAGCGCGAGAAGGCTTCGAGCAATCCGTCTCGGGTACCGACCTCGTGATCGGCGCCCGCACGAGCCCCGTGCAGCTGATGCTCTACGCCGTGTTCCGCCTCGGCGAAGCGACGAACAACGTGCGCTGGAGCAGCTTCGAGGCCATCGCCGCCAACCCCGCCGTGGCCTGGGCGGTGCCGGTGTCGCTGGGCGATTCGCACAAGGGCTTTGCGGTGCTGGGCACCAGCACCGGCTACTTCGAGCACTTTCGCTACGGCTACCGCAAACCGCTGACGCTGAGCGCGGGTCGCGCGTTCAGCGGCACGCTCGACGGCGTGTTCGAAGCCGTGATTGGTGCCGACGTTGCCGATTCGCTTCACTACGGCTTGGGCCAGCACATCACGTTGAGCCATGGCGCCGGCGGGCCGGGCCTGGCCGAGCACGCGGACAAGCCGTTCACGGTGGTCGGCGTCCTTGCGCGCACCGGCACGCCCGTGGATCGCACGGTGCACATCAGCCTCGAAGCGATCGAGGCGATTCACCTCGACTGGCAGGCCGGTGCGCCGATCCCCGGCCTGGTGATCCCGCCCGAGTACGTGCGCAAGTTCGACCTCAAGCCGAAGACCATCACCGCGATGCTGGTTGGCCTGAAGAGCCGCGGTGCCGTGTTCAAGGTGCAGCGCGACGTCAACCAGTTCGCCGCCGAGCCGCTGCTGGCCGTGCTGCCCGGCGTGGCGCTCGACCAGCTGTGGCGCGTGGTTGGCGTGGCCGAGCGAACGATGCTCGCGGTGTCCGCGATGATCGTCGTCATCGGGCTGGCCGGCATGGTGGCCGTGGTGCTGGCGAGCCTGAACGAGCGCCGCCGCGAGCTGGCCATTCTTCGCTCGGTGGGGGCCGGGCCACGGCACATCGCCACGCTGGTGGTGGCCGAGAGCGTGGCCGCCACCGTGGCAGGCTCGGCCATCGGGCTGGCGCTGCTCTCCGTGATCGCGCTGTTTGCCGGCCCGTGGCTGGAATCAAACTTCGGCATGACGATCCACGCGTGGGTCGCATCGTCCGGCGAATGGCCGCTGCTCGGCGGCGTGTTGTTGGCCGGCCTGCTGGCCGGCGCGATCCCTGCGTGGCGTGCGTGCCGACTGGCGCTCGCCGATGGTCTGTCCCCTCGCTTGTAGGAGTTGCACGATGAAGCACTGGACCCTTCTGCTCACCGCCGCGATCGCGGCCCATACCGTTTTGCCGACGCCGGTCTTCGCCGCTGACAAGGCGGCCTCGTCACCCGGCTACCGCGTCGGCGACAAGCTCGCGCCGGCCGCCAAGGCCAACGCCAAGGCGGGCGACTTCAAGGTCACCGAATGGGACGCGCTGATGCCCAAGGACTGGGACCCGATGAAAGGCGTCAGCGTGCTCAGCCTCGGCCGCATGCAAGACGGCGACCCGCAAGCCATTGCCGCACTCGAACGCCTGAAACGCTCGTGGGACACCGCGCCCACCGAGCCTGCGATGGACAACACGCGCATCCGCATCGCCGGCTTCGTGGTACCGCTCGACGCCGAAGGCGAGACCCTCCACGAGTTCCTGCTCGTGCCGTATTTCGGCGCCTGCATTCACACCCCACCGCCGCCCGCCAACCAGGTCATCCACGTGACCTTGGCCACGCCGGCCAAGGGCATCCGCATGATGGATGCGATCTGGGTCAGCGGCCAGCTGCACACCGGCATCAGCGACACGGCAATGGGCACCTCGGGCTACCGCATGGATGGGCAAGCCGTGTCGCTCTACCAGGGCAAGCGTTGACCCCGTGACCTGCGTGACGCCCGTGCATCGCGCATGAACACCACTCGGCGCTTCTGGCTGACGCGCGCGGTGCCCGCAGTGGCCACGCTCGTGGTGCTGGTCGTGCTCGCGGGGGATCTCCGTCATCGGCGCTCACAAGCCGATGCAGCACGCAGCTACCGCCTCATCCGCTGGTGGGAGCTGACGCCCAAGGAATGGGACCCGACCAAGCGCTTGCGCGAGCTCGACCTCAACGCGATGAAAGACAGCGACCCGCGGTCACAGCGCTTTCTGCAGGACATGCGCGCCACCTGGGACAACGCACCCACCGTCAGCGCACTGAACGGCGAGGCCGTGCGGCTCGTCGGCTACATCGTGCCGCTCGACGGGCCGGCTGCCGAGCTGCGTGAGTTTCTGCTCGTGCCGTACTTCGGCGCCTGCATCCATTCGCCGCCTCCTGCGGCCAACCAGATCGTCCACGTCACCCTGCCCGAGGCCGTGAAGGGCTTCGAAGCGATGGACATGGCCCAGGTCAGCGGCATCATGAAGACGATGCGCCAGGATTCACGCATGGGCGTCAGCGGGTACCACATCGCCGCGGTGGACATGGAGCGCTACGTGCCGCGCCAGTGAGCTGGCGAAAGCCACCGGCCACTACACTCGCTCGTTGCAAGCAACCGAAAGAACGCATGACGAGTTATGTGGAAGGCGCCTTGGTCAAGGACGAGAAGATCGTGCACCTCGGGCACATCAGCCTCTGGTCCCTGTGGCACCTGATCGCGTTGGGGCTCGTGCTGCTGCCCGCCTTCGGCCTGGGGCTGATCTTCTTGATCATGGCCTACGTGCGCTACAAGACCACCGAGCTGGCCATCACCACGCGGCGCGTCATCGTCAAGCACGGCTTCGTTCGCCGGCGCACGGTCGAGATCAACATCAACAAGGTCGAAAGCATCCAGGTCGACCAGGAAATCCTCGGCCGCTTGTTCAACTTCGGCACCCTGGTGATCGCCGGTGCCGGCGAGCCACAAGCGCCCATCACCGGCATCTCGTCGCCGATGGAGTTCCGCAAGGCCTTCATCGAAGCGCAGGATCAGGCCAAGGGCGCGCTCTGAAGACCTGCTGAAAGCGGGCTCTCTCGAACAGCAGCCGCGTCGACGGAGCCAGCGGCTCGTCGACAGCGGCGTGTCAGCTCACTGCGCCTTGGATGAGTTGTCGTCGGCTTGTGGCGCGAAGACGATCTCCACGCGGCGGTTCATCTGCCGACCAGCAGCCGTGTCATTGGTTGCCGTAGGCATTTCTTCGCCATGCGCTTGCGTGCTCAGGTGATCGGCCGGCACGCCCAGGTTCACAAGCGCTGTCATCACCGCGCTGGCTCGCCGGCCCGAGAGCTCGTAGTTCGAATTGGCCGAACCGACGCTGTCGGTGTAGCCCTCGATCGACGCCTTGCGCTGCGGATTCTTCTTGAACACCTCGGCCAGCTTGGCCATGTTGCGCGAGCCGTCGGCCAGCAGCTGCGACTTGCCGCTGTCGAACAGCACGTCGCCCAGGGTAACCACCATGCCGCGGTCGGTCTTCTTGGCGTTCAGGTCCTTGAGTTGCATCTCGAGGTCGTTGACGCGTGCGTCGCGGCGCTCCACGCGGGCCTTGTCGCGCTGAGCGGCGGTCTCGGCAGCTGCCAACTCGGCAGTCTTCTGCGAATTGCTCTGCTCGGACTGAGCCAGCTGCATCTTGGCCGTGTCGGCTTCATTGGTTCGCACGGCCAGGCGCAGTTTGTCGCGCTCGGCAGCAGCGCCTGCAGTGACGGCCTGGGCCGACAGGCTGGCAGCCGTTTCTTGCGCAATGGTCACGCGCTGCGATGTCATGTAGGCCAGGTGGTCCACGGCGGCCGGTGTGCCGCCATCGGTCCAGGCCTTGTCGGCCGCGCGCAGCGATTCGCCTGCGCGCTTCAGCTCGTTGGGTGCCAGCGAGGCGACCTGCGTGTCGGCCTGGGCCGACTGGTAATTGGTGCGCGCCTGCTCGAGTGCATTGTTCCGGGTGGGCGTGGTGCCGCAGGCAGCCAAGGTGGCGGCGAGCGCGGCGAGGTAGAGAAGTCGAGTGTTCATGAAAGCTCCTGGTTTGACGTGAGACCCTGGCCTAGCGCGGGGTCTTGCGGTTGATCTCTTCGCTCAGCACGCGAGCGGCGTCCTGGGTTTCTTGCGCAGCCTTGCGCGAACGCTGGGCCTGGGCGTGAAGCTCGGCGACTTGCGCGTCCACCTGTGCCTCGTCGGCCAGTTGCCGCGCGCGGTCGTAGTCCTTGCTCGTTTCGGCTTGCTTCGCGGCGGCCAGCTTGCTCTTGGCAATCTGCAGCTCGCGCGGGGCGTTCTCGGCGGTGGTGGCGGTGTCGGCCCGCTGAACGGCAGACGTGGCAACAGCCATCTGCTCGGCCGGCGGAGGCGTGCTCGCGCACGCGCCCAGCGTGACGGCAAGCGTCACACCCAGCATGGCAGCGAGAGATGAACGGACGGGATGAGTGCTCATGGAAATTCCTCGGTTGAAGGTGGTCGAGCCCACTGCTGACGCGGCGGAGTACGACGTCGAGAGGCGAGAGCCTCTCGGTGTCCGAGTGTGGGCAGACCGGTCATTTCGCTCTGTATGCCAGCGCACGCAAGCGGCGTCACAACGCCGCGTCGCAACGCAGGCGCTTGGGACGCCGCCGCGTAGGCCGACAGGCCAAGGCGGTCGAATTCGCGCCCCCGCTGCGTGCGCCAGCGCACATACAAACCTGTGGCAAGGGGTCATGCTTTGAACAGGAGCCTCCGCATGAACCCCGCCCCCTCCACACAGCAGCCTGCCGACGACGCGATCGACCTTATCGAGCAGAGCCTCCAGATCACGCCCTTTCACGTCGAGCAGGTCCCCACGCTCGACGGCGTGCCGGTGAACGTGGAAGCGGTGGTGTGCTGGCACATGCCGCATGCGCGTGAAGCAAAGACCTCGCTGGCCGGCTCGCAGCAGGCGATCGGCGACGTCGTGCAGACCATTCTGGGGAGCCGCATCCCCGAGTCCACACTGGCAGCACTGTTGTCGGAACCGTGTGCCGTCGGCGCGCAGCTGTGCCAGGGCATCGGGGAACAAGTCGCGCGCTGGGGTGCGGTCGTTCACGCGGTTGCCATCCAGGGGGTCTCGCTGCCCGAGGGCATGGATGCCGACAACGACAGGCGCTTGCTGCTGGAGATGACCCTGCGGCGCTCGCGGCACCGGCTCGATTGCGTGACCGAGGCCATCCGCAGCCAGCTCGACTTTGCTGCCCAAACGCCCTTGGCCTCACAAACTTCTGCGGTACCGATGCCTTCGCCCTAAGATCGACCATGACACAAGAAGCTTTCTTCCATGAGGACTCCGGCGCCGTGCGCTTCTGGGTACCCATCGACGGCCAGTTGATCGGCGCCAGCATCAGCCGCGAGACGCTGCACTACCGCTTCCGCCCCACCGCCAAGGGCGACGAACCGCTGGAGACCTACACCGCCCATGCCAGCGATATCGCCGCGGCCGTGGCCCGGCGCGTTGCAGCAGGCTCGCTCGAGCCGGTGATGCTGCGCGAGTTCGATCTGCGCGTTCCCACCACCTGAGCCCTGGCGCCAGGGACTCAAGGCCCGCAAGGCACAGGATCCCGGCGCATGGAATTCAAGGACTATTACAAGACCCTCGGCGTATCCCGGACCGCCACGCCCGATGAGATCAAGAAGGCGTATCGCAAGCTCGCGCGCCAGCACCACCCCGACGTCAGCAAGGCCGCCGACGCCACCGACCGCATGGTGGAGTTGAACGAGGCCAATGCCGTGCTCTCGGACCCGGAGAAGCGCGTGGCCTACGACACGCTGGGCAGCGAAGCGCAGGGTGGTGGCGACTTCCACCCACCGCCGAACTGGGACGCCGGTTTCGAGTTCTCCGGCGCCGGCGCCGACAACGTACTGCACAGCGATTTCTTCGAGCAGCTCTTCGGGCGTGCGGCGCACGGCCCGGGTCGAAGCCGCGAACCCCTCTCACGACGTGGAAGCGACCACCACGCCAAGATCGAACTCGACATCCTCGATGCCTACGCAGGTGCCGAGCGAACCATTGCGTTGCGCAGCGCACGCATGGACGAAGGCCGTGTGGTCAACGAGACCCGCAACCTACAAGTCAGCATCCCCAAGGGCGTGTACGAAGGCCAGCACATCCGCCTGGCCGGCCGCGGCGGCCCCGGCAGCGGTGGCGCACCGGCCGGCGACCTGCTGCTGGAGGTTCTGTTCAAGGCCGACCCGCGCTGGCGCACCGAGGGGCGCGATGTGTACCAGCGGGTGCCGGTGAGCCCGTGGGAAGCCAGCCTTGGCGCGACCGCCCTCGTCCAGACGCCAAGTGGCGAAACCGAAGTCAGCGTGCCGGCCGGGTGGCGGGCAGGCCGCAAGCTGCGCCTCAAGGGGCGCGGCATCCCGGGCAGCGCGCCGGGCGATCTGTACCTTGAACTCGAAATCGCCATGCCTCCCGCCGACAGCGACGAGGCTCGCGCGGCCTACGCCGCGATGGCCCAGGCGTTCCCGGCGTTCGAGCCACGTCCACGCAGCGGAGCCTGAGCATGCAAATTGCCGTTCTCTTGTCGGCCGAGCCGGGCGAAGCGCTCGACGGTGCCGTCTTGTCTGTCGACGAACTCGCCCACTCGTGCGGCGTGAGCATCGACTGGGTGCTGGCCCGGGTGGAGGCCGAGGTGCTGCCGGTCGACGAGCGCGGCGGTGTGTGGCGCTTCGACGGCGTCGCGCTGGCACGGGCCCGCCGGATCGTGGCGCTCGAAACCACTTTCGATGCCGACCCGCAACTCGCCGCGCTGACGGCCGACCTGATCGAAGAGGTGACGCGCCTGAGGCGGCAGCTGACCGCGCTGGGCATCACGCCCGGCTGATGATCATGTCGTGCGGGCTCGCGTCGTTCAGGGCGTGATCGCCACCTTGAGCACGCCGTCGCGTTGGTGGCTGAAGAGTTCGTACGCCGCTTCGATCTGGTCGAGCTTGAAGCGGTGCGTGACCATCGCACCGAGGTCGACCCGCTTGGATTCGATCACCGCCATCAGCCTGCGCATGCGCTCCTTGCCGCCGGGGCACAGTGTGGTGACGATGCGGTGATCGCCGAGCCCGGCCGCAAACGCGCCCAGCGGGATCGTGAGATCCGTGGAGTAGACGCCGAGGCTCGACAAGGTGCCGCCCGGTCGCAGCACGCGCAGGCAGGCCTCGAAGGTCTGCTGTGTGCCCAGCGCCTCGATCGCGACATCGACACCCCGCCCTGCAGTCAGCCGCATGATCTCTTCGGCCGCATCGACCTTGCTGCCGTCGATCACGTGGTCGGCGCCCATCTGCCGCGCCATCTTCAGCCGGTCGGGCAGGCGGTCCACGCCAATCACCAGGCTGGCACCGGCGAGCTTAGCGCCGGCGGTGGCGCACAGGCCGATCGGGCCTTGGGCAAACACGGCCACGGTGTCGCCGATGCGCACGCCGCCGCTTTCAGCACCGCTGAAGCCGGTCGACATGATGTCGGGGCACATCAGCACCTGCTCGTCGGTCAGCGAGTCGGGCACCGGGGCCAGGTTGGCCATGGCATCGGGCACGAGCACGTAGTCGGCCTGGCAGCCGTCGATGGTGTTGCCGAGCTTCCAGCCGCCCATGGGCTTCCAGCCGTGGGCCGTGCCTGCGCCGTCTTGCGAGCTGGTGCCGCACAGGCAGGCGTTGCTCCAGCCGCTGGGTGTGATGGCCCCGGCGATCACACGCTGGCCTTCGCGGTAGCCCTGCACCGCGGAGCCGAGCTTGTCGATGATGCCGACCGGTTCGTGCCCGATGGTCAGGCCCTTGGCCACCGGGTACTCGCCCTTGAGGATGTGCACATCGGTGCCGCAGATCGTGGTGGTGGTGATGCGCATCAGCGCATCGAGCGGGCCTACCTCGGGAATGGGTTTGTCGTCGAGCACGATGCGGCCAGGGGCCACGAAGATCGCTGCTTTCATCTTGGCCATGTGGCCTCCCAGGTTGTCTCGCGGACGCGGTCGCACCACTGTCGAGCGACACGAGGCACCTGTCTGTCTGGCAACGCACAAACCGGGCACGTGACGCAGCTCACGATGAAGAGTTCATCCTTTGACCGTGAAGGCACACGACATGTACCAGCGAATCCTGGTTCCGGTGGACGGCAGCGATCCTGCGCTCGTCGAACGTGCCGGTGCTGCTGATTGGCGCGGTTGGTGCCGTGTCCGCAGTGCTGCCGACCACCCTGCCCAAGGCCTTGAGCGCAGAGATCACTGCCGCTGAATAAATCATTCAGCGCCCAGGTGGCGGCGGCCCTTTAAGCTGTCGCCACATGAACACTCCCAAGATCATCGGCCTGGACGCGGACGACACGCTCTGGCACAACGAAACCCTGTTTCGCCTCACCCACGACCGCTTCAACACGCTCCTCGCGCCCTGGGCCGATGCGGCACAGGTGGAAGACGCACTCGCCGCCGTCGAACGGCGCAACCTCGGCACCTACGGCTACGGCGCCAAGGGCTTCACGCTGTCGATGCTGGAGACGGCACTCGAGCTGAGCGATGCGCGGGTGCCTGCCACCGTGCTGGCTGAAATCTTGAACTCAGGCCGCGAGCTGATGCGCCACCCGGTCGAGCCACTGCCCGGCGTGCCGGAGGCCCTGGAGAGGCTGACCGCGGTCGCGCCGCTGGTGCTCATCACCAAGGGCGACATGTTCCACCAAGAGAGCAAGCTCGCCGCGTCAGGCCTGGGCGCCTTCTTCTCCGGTGTGGAGGTGGTGAGCGAAAAGACCACCGACACCTACCGGCGAGCTTTCTCACGCCATGGCGTGGCGCCGCACGATGCGTTGATGGCCGGCAACTCGGTGCGCTCCGACATCCTGCCCGCGCTCGACGCCGGTTGCGCCGCGGTGCTCATCCCCTACCCGCTCGTCTGGGCGCACGAGGCGGCGCAGGCGCCGGCGGATCACCCGCGTTATCGCCAGTGCGACTCGCTCGCCGAGATGGCCGACTGGCTGGCCGGTGACGCTGCGTGAGTGATGTTCGGCCGCTCCTGCTTCGAGATGCTTTCCACCAGCCGCACGAAGCTCCCATCCGACAGCTGAAAGCGCACCCAGCGCATGTCGCAGGCGAAGATCGCCAGTTCGTCGCTCTCGCGGGCACCGGTGTGGAACTCGATCGCCGGCGGCTTCGGGCCGAACCAGCCGTGGTCGGCCAGCTGAGCCTCAGCGCGGACGATGTCTTCACTCGCGTAGCGCCACAGCGAGGTGCCCATCAGCCGGCTCGTCGGCACCTTGAACTGCGCCTCGCGCGCACGCGATGCCGCGAGCAGGCGGTGCGTCAGGTCGCAGATCAGGTGAACCGGCGCGGCCGACTGCTGCACCAGCCTCGCCAGCACCCGGTCGGCGTCGCTGTCCAGGCGCGCGGCCATCAAGCAGCGCAGCCGCTCGGCTTCATCGAGCGACGGGGGAGTCTGGCCGTTTTCCCAGCGCGAGACTGTGGCCTGCGACACGCCGAGCAGCTGCGCCGCGTGCAACTGCTTGATGCGCCGCAACGTGCGCCAGGTGCGCAGCGAGCGCCCCAACGCACGTTCGTCGCCACTGCGGATCTGAAGGGGCGTGGACATGCTGGCGCTGATGTTACCGCCGTGAATTCGGCCCTCGGCCGCGCGCGGGTGGCCTCATGACGAAAGCGCCCTCTCCCTGGCCGGTGGTCGTGCTGCTGTACCTGTGCGGCCTGCTGGCGGCGGCGCAGCTCGGCAAGTTGTCGGCATTGGCGCCGCTGATCGCAAGCTCGCTCGGGCTGAGCCTGCCGGTGGTGGCCATCGCGATCTCGCTGATCGAGGTTGGTGGCGCCACGCTGGGTGCAGTGGCCGGCCTGCTGGCACACCGCCTCGGCCTGCGGCGCACCTTGTTCGGCGGCGTGGCCTGCCTCGCTTTGGCAGGCCTCGGCGGCGCCTGGGCGCAAGGCGTCACCGGCCTCTTCGGCTGGCGGCTGCTCGAAGCCGCCGGCTACCTGGGCGTGATCGTCAGCGCGCCCGTGTTGATCGCCCACCATGCCGAGGCCTTCGGCGCGCGCGTGCAAGGCCTCGCCTTGACCTTGTGGAGCACCTTCGTGCCGGCCGGCCTCGCGCTCGGCGCCTGGGCCAGCGCCGGCATGGCCGCCGCATGGGGTTGGCGCGGCGCGATGACGGCAGGCGGCATCGTTGCCGTGGCCTTGTGGGCCGTGTTGTGGCGCGCGCACCTGCCCGACCACGCGGAAGCACCGGCCGACACCCGGCGAGCCACGGTCAAGCTCCCGCCGGCCATGTGGTGCCTGGCCCTCGGCTTCGGCGCGTTCGCGCTGTTCGAGATCGGCGCACTTGCGCTCTTGCCTACGCTGCTGGTGCGCGAGGTGGGCCTCAGTGCCAAAGCTGCTGGGCAGTGGACGGCAGTCGCGTCCGTGTCGGGCATCGCCGGCAGCGCCATGGCGGCCTGGCTCTTGCGCCATGGCGCGGGCGTGCGCTGGCCGGTCATGGCGTCGCTGGGGCTGCCGCCGCTGCTGCTGTTCGGCGTCTTCACCACTGCGCCGCAAGCCCACGTGGCCATCGGCCTGGCGGTGTTGCTCAACATGCTGGGTGGCGTGTTCGCGAGCCTCGCCTTCGCCTTGCTGCCGCGTCTGGCCAGCGAACCCGGGCAGATGGTGCGCGCCAACGGCATGCTCGCCCAGTGCGGCGCCTCCGGCTCGCTGCTCGGGCCGCCGATCATGGCCGCCTGCGTGCAGGCCGGCGGCTGGACGGCCGCGGCGGTCTTCGGGCTCATCGCCTCGCTGGCGGCCTTGCCGCTGGCCTGGCACGCTGCGTCGCACCGCGCCAATCGGCTCGCGCTGGATGCAAGCTAGGGTTCATCTATGGCCGACGATCCCGACGCTGAGGACTATTCCTACAGCCACGGGTAACCCACGCCGATAGGCCGCAGCATCCGTCTCGACAAAACTTCCGCGAAGGCAACTGAAAGGGAACGACGTGGCAGACGATCTCGGTTCCAGCGGCGGTTCAGCAGACAACCAGGCCGGCTCGCCAGAGGCCATGCAGGCGCTTCGCGAACGCGCCGAGCAACTCAACGCAACGGCGGAAGAGCTCGAAGCCGCACTCGAACAACTCGCACTTCATGCCGAGGTGGTGCTGCGACGCTTGCGTGGCGAGGCGATGCATTGAGCCGACGCGCGGTCGCCGCACCGTGCCTCATCGGTAGAAGTGCGACCACCCGAGCAGCAGCGCCGCTGCAGCAACGATCCACGCTCCCGTGGCCGCCAGCAAGGTGCCCGTCAACGAGAACCGCGTGCTGAGCCAATACACCGCGAGCAGGTAGATCGCGTAGGGAATCAGCGACCAGAGACCGAACAACGCCGTGGTCCGCAGATCCGCCGCCGAGCGTTCGGAGCCGACGATGTAGTGCGCGATCAACGCAAACGTCGGAAACAGCGGAACCAAGCCGGCGATGAAGAAGCTCTTGGAGCGCGACAGCAGCGCGATGACCAGCACGGCCGCGGCGCCGAGAAGGCATTTGAGGAACAGCGAGATCACTGACGCGTTTTTCCGATTCAGAACGACACGCAGGCACTCGCCCTCACTCGGAGAACGGCCTCCTGCTGAAACTTCGACTTGTACGAGGCGATGAGCTCCGCCACCCGCTTGTCGCTGGATGAGTCGTCCGGGTGCACGAGCTGCAGCACGTGCGTCGCCTCGCGAACGATCACGCCGTCTGCGCCGCGCCACTGGCCTGACGCTTCATGCACGGTCAAGCCTTGCGGGAAACGCGGTGTCACCTCGGTCCGGAGAAAGTCCGTCCACTCCTCCGTGGTGACGACGCCATTCGGTTTGCCCGTTCCGAAGTAGAGCACGTCCTGAATGGCAAACTGCTCGCCGCCTTTGCAATCGAGCCCACGCAGCGTCGTGCACGCGCTCAGCGAGAGCGCAAAGACCAGGGCGAGAGTGAAACGAATAGGCATTGGAAGGTTCAGCACCCGTCCGTTGTCTAACGCATCGGTTGGGCGAATCACCGGTTCAGAAACTCGGTGAACATCGCCTCAGGGCAATGCCCACTCGGTCCGTCGCCTTCGTAGGTGTTCCAGCGATAGGCCATTTCCGAGTTGTCCCGACAAGCCACCCCTTCGTACAACTTGCCATACGTCGCTCGGGCGCCCGAGGATGATCGATAGCTGTCCGTCCTTTCGGCCACGAGCACGCCATCTTTTGGGTACACCTTCAGCACGCCAAAAGATGCGTTGCTCGGGATGTCGTAGTCGACATACAGCGCGTTCCGCTCAGCATCCGGGTACGCATTTGTTATCAGTATGAAAACCGCCTGTTGCTGCGCGACCAGCTCTTGCTGCGTAAGGTGCGTAAATGACTCGGATTTGATCTTTGCGCCGAATTTCAGTGCCGGACCTAGCACCAGCAGAGGCTTGCGCTCCGCCGCGGCGGCTGGATTGAACCGGTGTAGCAGCGGCTTCTGAAACTGGCGGACGACAGCCGAGAAGATTTCGTCATCACTGAACTTTTGTCGCTGAAGCTCCAAGGCTCCCACAGAGCTGGCAGCACACAGCAGCAGGGCAGCAGTGGCAGCGATGAATGGTTGTGTCATCGAATACATAGTTCAGTAAACCCAATCCCCTGCCTGCATTCTCGCCACGGTGTCGCGAATCAAATGCCCCGCGATCGAGAAGCGCGGCGGAATGTTCGGCAGCGCATCCAACGCAAACCACTGCGCATGCTCGATCTCGCCGGGCTGCGGCACGATCTCGCCGCCGGACCAGCGGGCGGTGAAGGCGACCATCAGGCTGTTCGGGAAGGGCCAGCTCTGGCTGCCGTAGTAGCGCAGGCTGTCCACTGTCACGGCCACCTCTTCGGCGACCTCGCGGTGCACGCATTCTTCCAGCGACTCGCCGGCTTCGACGAAGCCAGCCAAGGCGCTGTACATGCCCGCCGTGTAGTGCGGTGAACGCGCGAGCAGCAGCTCGCCGGGCCGCCACACCAGCGCCATCATCGCGGGGCTCAAGCGTGGGTAGGCGGTGTGGCCGCAGGCGGGGCAGACGCGCGCGCGCTCGCCGGGTTGCAGCGTGGTGGGCGTGGCGCAGACGCCGCAGTAGCGGTGGGTGCGGTCCCACTCGAGCACTTGCGTTGCACGGCCGGCCAGCGCACCCAGCGTCGGGTCGAGCGACATCATGGCGGCGCGCAGCGGCATGCGGCGCCAGCCGGGTGGCGATTCGGGCAAGGTCAGCGCCCAGCAGTCCACCGCGGCCAACCTGCCGAGGTAGTGGTGCACGGTGGCTTGCGCAAGCAGCGCGGTGGCGTCCATCGGCGCGAGCGTGGGCGCCTCGGTGTCCAGGAGCAGCAACTCACGCTGCACGAAGGCAAAGCACCAGGCCTGCGGCGAGGCCGGCTCCACGGGCTGGCTGGCGGGAATGAAGCTCATTCGGTGGCTGTGGCAGTGGGTGAGTTCGCCATCATCGCCTAAGGCAGCGGTGTGCCAGCCACCTGAAGCAGCGTCACACCTTCTTCTTGCCGCTGATCATCCATCCCGCGCTCAGGGCACTCAGCACGCCGAGCACCGCGCAGCACCCCATCACCCAGCGAAAGCCGTCGACGAAGGCCAGGCCGATGGCGTGCTTGATGGCCGCCGCGGTCGCCTTGTCAACACCTTGTGGAATCTCGATCGCGGCCAGCCGGTGCCGCTGCTGCTCGATGGCGCTGAAGAGCTTAGGCGGCAATTGCAGCTCTCGCAGACCCGAGCGCAGGGTCTCGTCGAAGGCCTGCGCCATCAGGATGCCGAACACTGCAATCGCGAGCAGACCAGCCACACGCGATGCAGCGTTGTTGATGCCCGACGCGATGCCGGCCTGGTCGGTGGCGACGGCATTCATCACCGTCGTAGTGAGCGGCGTCACGGTAATCACCATGCCGAGCCCGAGTGTGAAAACCGCAGGAAAGAACGTGACCCAGTAGCTGCCGCCGATCGACGGCCACGCGAACAATGCAAAGCCCAGCGCGGCGATGAGCGGCCCAACAACGAGCGGCAGCTTCGGCCCGACCTTGTCGACCAGCTTGCCCGACCAGCGCGAGAGCAGGAACATGATCGCGATGAAGGGCAGCAAGGCCGCGCCAGCAGCTGCGGCGTCGTAGCCCTGCACCTGGATGAGGTTGAGCGGCAGGTAGTACAGGCCGCCGCCCAGCGCGGCGTACAGCAGCAAGGTGAGCAGGTTCGCGCCCGCAAAGTCAGCGCTGCGAAACAGGCCCAGCGGCAGCATGGGTGCCGCCACCCGGGCTTCTTCGCGAACGAAGAACGCGAGCCCGAGCGCGCCGATCAGCAGCGCCCCCAGCACCTCAATCGACGACCAGCCGAGGTTCGGGGCCTGGATGAAGGCGTAGACCACGCCGGCCAGGCCCACCGTGACGAGCGACGCGCCGCGCACGTCCACCCCGCCGGCCTGGTGGCTGCGGCTCTCGGGCACCTTGAGCGCAGTCATCACGAGCAGCGCCACGCCGAACGGCAGGTTGACGAGAAAGGCCCAGGCCCACGAGTAGTGGTCGATGAGCCAGCCGCCAATCACCGGGCCGAGAGCGGCCGTCACGCCACTGAAGGCCGACCAGGTGCCGATGGCGCGCCCGCGCTCGCCTTCGGGAAACACGGCGCTGATCAGCGAGAGGCTGCCCGGCACCAGCAGCGCCGCACCTATGCCCTGCACCGCGCGGGCCACGATCAGGCTCGTGGCCGTGGGTGACAAGGCGCACGCCAATGACGTCAGCGAGAAGATCACCGCGCCGACCATGAAGACCCGTCGCCGACCGAAGCGATCGCCGAGCACCCCGCCGACCAGCAGCAACGCCGCCAGGAAGAGCGCATACGACTCGATCACCCACTGCGCTTCGGAGGCGCTGGCACCGAGATCACGCTGGATGGCCGGGATGCCGACGTTGACGACCGAGCCGTCGATGAAGGCCATGCTCGAGCCGAGGATCGCAGCCGCCAGCGTCCAGCGTTTGGCTGATGCCGTGCAGTCCACCGCCTCGCTGCCGCGCAAGACAACGCCCGCGTCGCACGGGAGGCGCCCGAGCGGGTTCAATCACGCCACCTTCGGAATGTCATGTCGAGCAGCTCCGCGTGTTGCCAGAAGCCGGAGTATCCCGTCCCGACGCAAGCGAGGCGGCTTCAAGGATTCGAGAACCTTTCACAAGGCCATGGTGTTCGGGCGGCCGAAACCCATCGGGTTCTTCCGCGTAGAAGTTTTGGCGTTTACTAAACAAGATCGAGTTTCTACACTCGCCGCGCCATTCGCTCTCTCGCACCCCCGCGTGCTCTCTTGGGTGGACACCGTGACTTCATCCCCCTCCGCTTCCGACCTCTCCCGCCGCCTGCGCTGGCCGCATGGCGAGGCCGAGTTGCAGGCGCTCGGCGGCATGTTGGCGCCGGTGGTGTTTCGCTCGCCGGGCTCGCCGGATTTCTCGCCGTTACAGGTTGCACCCTGGGCCGACGAACCCGGTGCCGATGCCTGGCCCGGCGCGTTGGGGCGGCTGCGTGGCGAATGGCCTTGCGTGCCCTTTGGCCGCTGCGATCGGCCGGCCGATGTGCCCGCGAGCTGGCTGCCTCTGGACCCGGGCGATGCCTGGGGTCACGGCTATTCCTCCAACCACAGCTGGCAGTGGCTTGACTTGGCAGACCCGCTCGCCCTCGGCATGCAGATCGACATGCCGCCCGGGCAGCCGGTGCAGCGGCTGACGCGAATCGTGCGTGCCGTGAATGATGAGCCGGCATTGGACATTGAGCTGCATATCACCACCGGGCGTCATTGCACCTTGCCGATTGCACTGCACCCCACGCTGAGCCTGACTGCGGGTCGCGTCACGCTCAGCGTGGCGCACGACGGCCCGGGGCTGAGCTACCCGGTGCCCGCCGAGCCCGGCCACTCGCGCATCGAACCAAACGCCCGCTTCAAGGCGCTCGACGCCGTTCCGCTCGCCGATGGAACGACGGGTGACTTCGGCCATTACCCACAGCCCGCCGACAGCGAAGACCTGATGCAGCTGATGAACGTCCGCGGCCCCGTCACCGCGCACTTCCTCGACGCCGGCTGGTCGCTGACGATCGACTGGGACCGTTCACTGCTGCCCGACGTCATGCTGTGGGTCAGCCACGGCGGGCGCCTTAATGCGCCGTGGAACGGACGCCACCGCGCGCTCGGCATCGAGCCGCTGAACGGCGCGTTCGACCTGGGCCGGGTGGCGCAGCCGCCCGCCGATCACCCGCTCGCCGGACGGGTCGGCGTGCAGCTCGTGCCCGGCGAACCGTGCGTAATCCGGTCGAGACTCTCGGCCCGGCCCGAGAAGGCATCGCCATGAGCCTCAAACCCGACGACCTGCGCCTGCCCGGCGGCGTGACCATCCGCGACATCGCCCAGGCGGCTGGCGTCTCGATCGGCACCGTATCGCGCGCGCTGAAGAACCAGCGCGGCCTCTCCGACGAGACACGGCGCGAGGTGCGCGAAGTGGCCCGCAAGCTCGGCTACGACCCCGCGCGCCTGCGCTCGGCCAAGGCGCGGCGGCTTGTGTTCATGATCCATCGCCACCACAGCAGTTTTTCTCTGAACCCGTTCTTCTCGCAGGTGATGCACGGCGTGGAAGAGGCCAGCCGCGAGTTCGGCGTGGTGCCCACCGTGCTGAGCGCGGGCCCCGCCGACCCGGTGCGCAACCTGCTGCGCATGCACGAGCCTGATGCGCTGATGGCCGCCGGCTTCTTCGAGACCGAGGTGATCGACCTGCTGCGCGCCATGGACCTGCCGCTCGCGCTGGTCGACTTCTGGATGCCCGGCTGCCGCAGCGTGAACCCAGACAACCTGCAAGGCGGCTACCTCGCCACCAAGCACCTGCTCGACCGCGGCCACCGGCGCGTGGCCTTCCTGGCCGGCTCGCTGGCGCACTTCAGCATCCGCGAGCGCGAGCGGGGTTATCGGCGAGCGTTGTTCGAGGCCGGCGTGCTGGCCGACCCTGACCTCGAAGTCACTGCACCGCCCGGCATGGACACGCAAAGCGGTGCCGAAGCCGCGATGCGCGCGCTGCTGAAGCTGCGCCCGCGGCCCGACGCCGTGTTTGCCTACAACGACATGGCCGCGCTGGTCGCGATGCGCGTGTGCGAAGCAGCCGGCCTGCGCGTGCCCGACGACATCGCCTTCGTCGGCTTCGACGACATCCCCGCCGCCGCCTATGGCTCGATGGGCCTGACGACCTTGCGTGTCGACAAGGAGATGCTCGGCCGCACGGGCGTCGAGATGGTGATGCACGGTGACGACATGCCGCAAGACATCGTTCAGCCGGTCGAACTGGTGGTGCGGGACAGCTCCGGCGGCGCCGGCAATGCGAACTAAACAGTGGTTTTGTTTCGCTGACTGCGATGGGTCCAGAGCGGGATAGTCCCGTCAAGATTATCGGAGGCTGAATTTATTCTTAACGTTGTGACAACGATCGTCCGTTCGTCACTCCAACAAATCCGTAGGAGACAAACCAAATGACAAGCCCCCATTCGTACATCCGCCCGCTGCGCAGAACGCTGATCGTCGCTGCCTGCGGACTGGCCCTGAGCGGCATGGCCGCCGCACAGCAGAGCGTCGAGGTGCTGCACTGGTGGACATCGGGCGGTGAAGCCGCTGCGCTGAACGTGCTGAAGGGCAACCTCGAGAAGCAAGGCGTGACCTGGAACGACATGCCCGTCGCCGGTGGCGGCGGTGAAGCCGCGATGACGGCGGTGCGTGCCCGCGTGACTGCAGGCAACCCGCCCACCGCCGTGCAGCTGCTCGGCTTCGACGTGCAGGACTGGGCAAAGCAAGGCGTGCTGGCCGACCTGAACGCCGTGGCCGCCAAGGAAGGCTGGGACAAGTCGGTCCCGACCGCGCTGCAGGCCTTCTCCAAGTACAACGGCAAGTGGATCGCCGCCCCGGTGAACGTG